>Ga0247841_10005811_pt1 | contig 19599 bp, 18 predicted proteins | sample LaCruzMarch2015__2_FD_192410 | JGI IMG/M metagenome (GOLD analysis project Ga0247841, IMG submission 192410) | Freshwater microbial communities from meromictic Lake La Cruz, Castile-La Mancha, Spain - LaCruzMarch2015_18m | ecosystem: Environmental > Aquatic > Freshwater > Lake | place: Spain... | reverse complement strand
TTTATCTTCTAACACGCCCCCAAGCATTCTTGCTTTCTCGGCATCGTTTCTCCCTTCTTCTCTTTGTTTGTTTTCCATGTTCTTTCTTGCGCCTTTTCAAGCACAAGCTATAGAAACTATCTTGTTAGATATACTTAACCCTCCCTTGCGGGTAGGTAAAAACAAAGTTTTATAAACTTCAAATAATTACTAGTATTATGATAGATTTAAAATTAAAAAAACTAGGACTCACTGACTATGAATCTAAAACTTACCTAGCTTTACTAGACATTGGAGAGGGAACATCAGGAGACATAATAAAAAAAGCAGATATTCATACTGGAAAAATTTATGAAATTCTTGAATCATTAAAAAATAAAGGACTCATAAGCGAAATAACTAGAAATAATATAAAACAATATAGTGCAACAGAACCAAAAAGAATTTTTGATTATCTAGAAGTAAAAAAGAAAGAACTAGAAAAAACAGAAAGAGATATTTCTGCAATTATGCCTTTGCTATTAGAAAAAGTAAAATCTGCAAGCAAAAAGCCAGTAAAAATAGAAATATACACAGGATTCGAAGGACTTAAAACTGCATTCTCAAAAGAAATGAGTAAGTATTCAAAAAATACAGAAGTTTTAATCTTTGGAATCCAACCAAAAGCAAATTATGATAAAAAAATAACTGATTTTTTTGCCTACACTGTTTATCCCGAAAGAAAAAGAAAAGGAGTCTTGACAAAAAAAATAAAAGATATTTCAACTATCGGAGTAAAATCCTCTTCAAGCTACCCTAAGCAAGTGAGATATTTGGAATATAAATCTCTTACAATTGTTGAAGTGTATAAAGAGATGGTAATGATAGAATTGTATTTAGAAAATCCAATAATCCTCTTAGTAGAAAGTGAAGAAGTGGCAAAGAGTTTTAAAAAACAATTTGAAATTTTTTGGGAAATGGCTAAAAAATAACTATATCTCTCCAAACCCATTCACAAACTCAACACGATTCTTCTCAAAAATATTATTCGCTTCTTTTATACTTTTTCCGCCCAAAAACACAGCGACAACATTTCTGCCAACTTTCTCCAACTCATTCTTCATCCCAACTACTTTCTCAGCAGTTTTCTCCATCTCAGACATACTCTGTGGAGTTAAAATAACAAACAAAGTCTCAAAATCTTTCGACTTAATCTCATTAAAATTTCTCATATAATCTTCAGCCAAAGCAGTTCCTATAATATCTAATGATTTATCAACAATTTTTACATCTCTCTTTGTTAACAAATCAGAAAGCAAAACTCCTGCGCCACCTGCATTAGTTAAAATAAAAGCTGATTTGCCAATTTTAACACCCTTACTTTTATACTGAGATTTCTTACCACTAGCCTTCTCAAACATTTCTAAAAAATTCTCACACGTAACAACACCTGCTTGCTTAAATGCGCCTTTGTAAATCGCATAATCTGACGCCAAACTCGCAGTATGACTTATTGCAGCTTTTTCTCCAGCATCTGAGCTTCCACCCTTAATTGCATAAATTTTTTTCCCGTTTTCTACTGCCTTCTGACAAACTTCCAAAAATCTTTTTCCGTCCTTCAATTTTTCAACATACAAAACAATGGACTTAGTTTTTTTATCTTCAGCAAAATACTCTATAAAATCATTAAAATCCATATTTTCCATATTCCCCAAGCCAACATAACTAGAAATTCCAAAATCCAATTCTGCAACATAACTCCATAAAGCCCCAGACTGACTAATAAAAGCGATCTCTCCTCTTCCAGGCATATTATTAGCAAAAGTCAAATCTAAATTATCCCAAGGATTACAAATCCCAAAACAATTCGCACCACTAAATCTTATCCCATATTTTTTAGCAACAACCAAAACTTCTTCCTCTCCCTTAATGTTTCCGACCTCAGAAAAACCAGCGCTAACCAAAATAACTTCTTTTATTCCTTTTTTACCGCACTCTTCCATAGATTTCGCAACAAACGCAGCAGGAATCGCAATAACAGCCAAATCAATTTGCTCTTTAATTTCCAAAACAGACTTATATGTCTTCAAGCCCAACAACTCTTCATGACTTAGATTTATAGGAAAAATCTTCGCAGAACTCTTAACTGCCTTAGACAATAGAATTCCTCCAACTTTCTCAATATGATCACTTGCCCCGATAATTGCAATCGACTTTGGTTCAAAAAAATTCTTTATATTCACTCTCTCCATAAAAATAAATAAAAAAGAAAGTATATAAATTTAGGGTTTCATCATTTACACCTTCACAAAGATTACTAACTTTTAAAAACCTCTTTAATCTTTATTAATCATGCAATCCCTAACGGAAAAAGAGGCAGAAGATTTTTTAGAAAAAAATAAGTTCGACATAGCTAAAAGAGCAAATGTAAAAGATTCTAAAGAATTAGAAAAAATAAAAATCCCATTTCCTTGGGTAATGAAACTCTCATCTACAAAAATAATGCACAAAGCAAAGCTAGGCGGAGTTATTTTAAATATTAACTCTCTAGAAAAAGCAAAAGAATCTTTCAATCAGCTTTCGAAAATTGAAGGATTTGAAGAAGTCATTATTCAAGAAATGCTTTCTGGAGAAGAAATTGTTATAGGAATTAAAAAAACACCTGAATTCCAACATGTTTTAATGTTCGGAAAGGGCGGCTCAAAAGTCGAACAAGAAAAAGATGTCGCATTTAGAATTTTCCCACTTAAAGAAAAAGACATCAACGAAATAATGAACGATACAAAATTCTTCTCTAATATAAAAAATACAATAAATATTGAAGAATTAACAAAAATAATAAAACAAACACAAAAATTAGTAGAAAATTATCCCAAAATATCAGAACTTGACATAAATCCTCTAATGATCAACGATAAAATCGCGAAAATCGCAGACGCAAGACTCGTTTTTGAATAATTTCTCAAACACAAAACATATAAATACTAATTATACTCTTTGTCTTGCATGGAAGAAAAAGAGAGAATGGTTCTAGAGTATCTAAAAAAGGTTTCTCCCGGAACTGGACTAAGAACTGTAATAAATGACCTAATTAGATCTGATCTTGGAGCAATTATTGTATTCTACACCCCAGAATTAGAAAAAATAATAGAGGGGGGCTTTAGAGTTAACTGCAGGTTTACTCCTCAAAGACTTTTCGAACTCTGCAAAATGGACGGAGCAATTATTGTTTCTCAAGACCAAAGAAGAATTTTATTCGCAAATGTAATGCTAACCCCGGATCCAACAATTCAAACAAATGAAACAGGAACAAGACATAAAGCAGCAGAAAGAACAGCAAAACAAGTAAATACTTTTATAATAACCGTCTCAGAAAGAAAAAAGAAAACTACTTTATTCATGGGCCCAACAAAGATTGCTTTGCGTTCATCTGAAGAAGTTACTAGGGAAATTAGCACAACTCTTCAAGTTTTAGAAAAACAAAGAGAAATATTTGACGAACTTTTAAGCAAAATAAATATTTTAGAAATCTCAAATATGGTTTCCGTATCAGATATTTGCAAACTAATCCAAAGAGCAGAAATTATCCTAAGACACTCAGAAGTTCTGAAAAAAGACTTTATTGAAGCAGGCAAAGAAGGAAACCTAACAAACTTACGTTACAAAGAATTAGTAAAGGGAGTAGAAAAAAAAGAAGAAGAGCTAATAAGAGACTACGCAAAACTCTCTCTTAAAAAAACACAAACCCTGGTAGAAAATCTCAGTTTCGAAGGAATTTTAGAACTTGAATCAATCGCAAGACTTGTTTTTGAAAAAGAACTTGACGAACCAGTCTCTCCAAGAGGATTTAGATTTTTAGCTCAACTAAAACTCTCCGATAAAGAAGCTTCAATGATTGTCAAAGAATATGAAAATCTCTCTCAAATACTTTCTGACGAAACAAATAAACTTGAAAATGTTTTGAAAAATAATACAATAAACATTAAAGAAGGAATCGAAAAACTTAGAGAAAACATAGTTGAAGGTAGGACAATTGTATAATGCTAACATCAAAAGAACTAATTGAAATTAGAGAACATTTAGAAAAAGCTCAAAATCCCGTTTTCTTTTTTGACAATGACGTCGACGGACTTTGTAGTTTTATTTTACTTAAAAAGGCAATTGATAGAGGAAAAGGAGTTGCGATAAAATCTTTCCCAGATTTAAATGAAACCTACTTTAGAAAAGTTGAAGAACTAAACGCAGACTATGTTTTCATTTTAGACAAACCAGTTGTAAGCGAAGAATTTATCAACAAAGTCATGGAAAAGAACATTCCAATTGTTTGGATTGACCATCATAACACAGAAATCTCAAAAGAAATAAAAGAAAAAGTTTATTTTTACACAAGTTTTCCGTCTGGAGAACCAACAACTTTCATTGCCCAAAGCATTTTCAATAAAAAACAAGATTTATGGATAGCAATTGTTGGCTGTATTGGAGACCATTACTCTCCAGATTTCGGAAAAGAATATGCTAAAGAAAATCCAGAGTTTTTCAAATATCACAAAGATGCTTTTGAGTCAGTTTACACGACCGAACTTGGAAAAATTTCAATGATGTTAAACTTTGGTTTGAAAGACACAACAACAAACGTTCTGGAAATGATAAAACTTCTATCAGAAGCCAACTCTCCAACTGATGTTCTTGAAGAAAACCACAAAACAAGACAATTACACTATAAATATTCCAAACTAATGAAACAACTTCATGATTTAATTAAAAAAGCCAAAAGAATCGGAAAAAAATTAGTTTTATTAGAATACGCAGGAGAAACAAGCATGTCATCCGAAATATCTAATCTATTAAGTTTCAATAATCAAGATAAATTTGTTTTAGTTATATTCAAAAAACAAGATGTTGCAAATGTTTCCATAAGAGCAAAAAACGCAAAAGAAGTTTTAGAAAAAGCAATGAAAGGAATTTTAGGCGCAACAGGCGGCGGTCACGACGAAGCTTGCGGAGCACGAATCCCAAGTTCACATTTAGAAGATTTTAAAGAAAGAATTGAGAAGTTAGTGGGATAAATAAATATAAAAACAGTAATTCTACAAAAGTTTATGGGAAATGAAAGCAAACTAGTTTTGGTCATGGAAGATTTGGAAATGTATAGCCATCCCTTAAAAGAACAACTAGAACATTTAGGATATTCTTCGAATTTTACAGCTAGCAGACAAAAATTTTTACATAGCTTGGATGATTTAAATTTACCTTATGCAATTATTTTAGATAATAATGTTCCGTTACATGATGGGGAATCTCCGGAGGCAAATGTGGGGCTAAACTTATCTATGACATTAAAAAGACATTATCCGCAAGTTAGGATTGCACTTCATACTTCTTCAGACGGTTCAAATAGGGAAAGATTTGATAAAATGATAAAAGAAGCTACAGACAGAGGGGTAGTTTATTTACAAAAACCAGTTTCGCTTGAATCTCTTAGGGAGTTTTTAGAGAAATAATAAAGATAATGCATGACTCTTCCGAAGCACTTAAAAACCCATTTTTTCTCATACTTTCATGATAGACGCATTATCTACACTAGCAATTCCAGAATACTAAGCTAGTTAGAACTATCAATTAATTCTAATGACAAATAAAAACTCTAAACAATTTGAAAAAGAAAACTCTCATGATGTTATAGTTCAAGAAGGAGAAGAACCAGAAGGGAAAATCGTAAAAGGTTTTGAATTCAACGACAAATTCGACATTGGACAATTCCTAGCTTCCTACGAAACAACAGGCGCCCAAGCAACAAATCTCGCAAAAGCAATTGAAATTATTAAAAAAATGCGGAAAGAAAAAGCCTTCATCTACCTAGGCTACACTTCAAACATGGTCACAACAGGAATTAGGGAGATAATTAGATATCTTACTGAACATAAACTAATAGATTATTTAGTCACAACTGCCGGAGGAATTGAAGAAGACTTCATCAAGTCTCTACAGCCCTTCAAAATCGGCTCTTTCGAAGCTTCTGGCACAACTTTAAGAGACAAATCAATAAACAGAGCAGGAAATATCTTCATTCCTGGCTCTCGATATGTTGAATTCGAAAAATTCGTTCTCCCAATACTAAAAGAAAATAAAGACAAAATAAAAACTCCCTCACAACTAATAAAACTCCTTGGAGAAAAAATAAATAATAAAGAATCAATTTACTATTGGGCTACAAAAAACAACATTCCAGTTCACTGTCCTGCAATTATGGACGGCTCTTTAGGTGACATGATTTATTTTTTCAAAAACTCAAATCCAGATTTTACATTAGATATAATAGCAGACACAGAAGAACTAAATAACTCCAGTTTAGGCAAAGAAAAAACCGGAATGATAATTTTAGGCGGAGGAGTTGTAAAACATTCTATTTGCAATGCCAACTTATACAGAAACGGCACAGACTTCGCAGTTTATATTAACACAGCACAAGAATTTGACGGAAGCGATTCAGGCGCACGCCCAGACGAAGCCGTCTCATGGGGAAAAATTTCTCAAACAGCTGAAAGTGTTAAGGTACACGGAGATGCTACCCTAATATTCCCTTTAATCGTATTAGGAGCATTTCAGTTAGATTAATAAATAAACTTCTGCAATAAAATGAATGGGACTTTCTCTAAAAATCTCAGCCGTTATTCTTGTATTTCTTGGAGAATTATTTGCTATTTATGCTGAAACATTTGGCGTTAAACAAGAAATGTTTTCTTCTGGTTTTTGGAAAATTACATTACTTATGACATTTGGAGGAATTTTGTTAATCTTAGGTTATATTTATGGGTATAAGGCATACCAAAACCTTTGGGTAATAACTGTTGTTTCAATAACTACTTTACTAATCGCAGAACCATTAGTGATATATTTCTTCTTTAATCAAACACCAACACTAGGCGCGCTAATAGGTTTTATTTTAGGGATAATCGGGCTAATCTGCACCTTAGCTTTTTAATCGTTTCTCATCAACGCAATTATTCTTGCTCTTCTAATCGCCTGACCTTCTTCAATCTCTTGAACGTCTTTGCCTTCAAGTTTTACAAAAAGCTCCCGCGCCATCTGAATTCTATCCATTGAAACCCCCATTAAAATTTAACACCCTTTTTTTCCAGAAGAGAAATTATCGCCTTATCAACAAAATTTCTTTTCGACGGAAACTCTGTTTTATTCAATTTATTTTTCTCAATATGCTTCTCAACTTCATTAATCAACCACTTGCTAACCTTCACAGTCGTTTCTTCATTAGTTACCATTCGTATACAATTAGTAACTAGGTTTATAAATGTTTTGGAAATATCAACCTATAAAAAAGATTTATTTAGTCGCCTCAATAATTATCAAATAATGATTTTCATCCCATCCTCTCCAAAATTCTTTACCAAATCTCTTAATCCCTTCATCTGAAACTTTCAAATCTATCCATTTTATATCTTTAAATCCAGCTTCCTTCAAAGCCTTTTCATAAGTATTTCTTAACCAATGATAAGTATTAAATGAACAAACCTCTTTGTCTCCGTCCCACAACGTAATCTTCAAAACCTTTCCTTCTTCCAGTCTCTCATTAATTTCTGATGTCGCCCCATATTCTTTATGATTCATTAATGGAGTTTCAGGATGATTATTTATAGTAACAAATCTACCTCCCTCTTTTAAATTCTTATAAATACTTTTGCACATTCCGAATAATTCTTCTTTTGTTTTTGAATAATGCAATAAAAAACCTCCAACAACTAAATCAAAATCACCTAATTTATCTAAACAAATAACATCTCCAATTTCATATTTTATACCAACTGGATTTTCTTTCTCTTTTTGTTTAGCCAACCTTATCATTTCACTAGAAATATCAACACCAACAACTTTTTGTGCACCAAAAGATTTTATTTCTCTAGTAAAATATCCGTCTCCACATCCGAGGTCAAGAACATTTTTACCAACCACATTCCCCATGGCTTTAATTAAAGAAGGATTATGAATATAAGTTTTTCCCAGCCTTTTATTCGCATCAACATACTTTTTAGCTATTTTATCATATTCTACCATTCTATTTCATTCACTTCTTTTCTAGTATACTGAAAATCATTCTCAAGTGCATAAAATTCCAAACTCGTCTCAACTTGGTCATCAAAATACCTCAACTGATAATCTTTCTCAGTCTTCTCACTATAAACTTCTATTATCATTTCAGTTGTAGTCTTATGCTTCATAAACAAATAATGCGCATCAACAATAACCGCTTTCCCGTCTATAAGAATCCTATCACCTTTCTTCAAATCCGCAATAGGTTTTGACTGCTTTTTTATCTTTATCATATTCTAAATAAGAAATTTTCATTTATAAATATTTAGTACTGCCTTGCAACATACACAACTTCATTTGCTTTTTTACCGCAAATCAAACATTTTCCAGAAGCTTTTTCTTTTATCAACTTGGTTCCCCTAACTGTAGCTCCAGATTCTTTTTCAACAACTTCCGCGCAAGCAGTTCCATCTTTTCCAACAGAACAAAAATTACATCTAACAACATGCCCAGATTCAAGAGATTTTTTCAACTCACTTAAAGTCGAAGCTTCAGAAACTCTATTGTCAAAAATCTTATCAGCCTGCGCAAATAAATTCTTATCATATTCAACTCCAAAATCAGCGAATTTAGCAAAAAATTCTTTTTCTTTTATTTGTTCTTTTTTATTTAAATCTCTTCTAAAAACAGTCAATGAATCATTTTCTATATCTTTAAATCCTAAATCAATTCTCAATGGAACTCCCTTCATTTCCCAATGATTAAACTTCTCACCAGCACTTTTTTCAGTCAAATCAATTTCTACAGAAGCAAACTTAGACAACTTTTCTTTCAACTCATTTGCTTTCTTAACTAATTTTTCATCATTCTTTATTGGAACAATTACAATTTGAGTTGGAGCAATTCTCCAAGGAAATCTAAGTCCTTTATCGTCTCCATGAACAATTATTACAGATGCAAAAATTCTAGAAACAGCCGGCCCATAACAAGTTATCCAAGCTAATTTCTCTTTCTCATCTTTATCAACAAACTTAACACCAAATGCCTCGGAAAAATCTTGCTTTAACAAATGTGTAGATGGCTGTTGAACAACTCTTCCATCTGGATTCAAAACATCTGCTGCAAAGGTTCTATGCGCTCCAGGAAACTTATCCCAAGCAGGTCTCTCAAAAAATATAAATGGCAAACCAAAAATTCCATGCAAAACTTCTTCTGTTGTTTCCATATCCTCGTGAACTTGTTTCATTCCTGCTTCTTCGGTTGCGTGTGCACAATGAGCTTCAATCCAATGAAATTCTCTACTTCTTAAGAATGGTCTAGTTGCTTTTGTCTCATATCTAAAAACATTCGCTCTCTGATAAGTCTTAAATGGTAAGTCCCTATAACTCTTAATCCACAAACCAAACATCTGATAAAAAATTGTCTCAGAAGTTGGTCTCAATGCTAATCTCTCTTCAAATTTATCATTTCCTCCTTGAGTAACCCAAAAAACTTCAGGAGAAAATCCCTGAACGTGTTGAGCTTCTTTTTTTAAACTAGACTCAGGTATTAGTGTTGGGAAAAAATATGGCTTATGACCTTTCCTTTGCAAAACTTCTTCAAGATATTTATACATTTTCTCCATCGACAAAACACTCCATGGTTGAAAAACCAAACAGCCTTTTACAGGAGAACGAATATCCGCCAACTCGCATTTCTGAACAACTTCACTATACCACTCAGAGAAATTTTCATTCTTTTTAACACTAATTCCTTTCAAGTCTACTAAACCAGAAACTTTCTTTTCTTCTTTCTTGACTTCTTTAGCCATATCCCAACTAACATTTCACTATTTAAAAACCTATTTCTCTAAAAGCCATCCTATAGAATCTCTCGGAAAAATACACTCTTTCAAAAGGAAAAGAGGATGACTTAAAAAACCTGTCTTTAATTTATAGTTGACTTTTTTCTTCCTCATTAAACTCAGAAGTTTTAACCCATTTTTATAAGGTATACATGTATCATTCTTAGTTAATTTTACATAAAACTTAGTCTTCTTTGCCTTTTTCTTAAATGAATAATCTGCAGAAATCTCTTCCCAGTATTTTTTTAAATAATTTAAATTAACTCCTTTCCTGATTAGACTCTTCTTTAAAAAACTAGTAGAGTCACTTTCCCAAAAACTTTCTGCCAAATTATTTCCTGGAGCGATGAGAACAACTCTTTTAACTTCAATTTTATCAGCAATAAGCATTCCAAAATCTCCCCCAATACTTTGAGCATATAAATAAAAATCTCTTTTCCTAGAATCATTAAGCTCTTCCATGTCTGTTTTTATCTGATTAATAAAATAAAGAAAATTCTTCTTTGTCTATTCAGGATTATCGCTTAATATATTAGAGCTAAAATCATAATGAATAAAACCAAAATCTCGAGGAATTAGTTTCTTTATATTGTTAAAAATTCCTTTTCTACGCCCAAAAAATGAATTTAAATGATGATGCATCCAAAACGGAATTAAAATCACAATCTTTTCTTTCTCAATCCTCTCAAAATACCTGCTTACCCTCATTTTTAAAAATGAGCCCACGAGGAATCGAACCTCGATCATCCGGTTGCTTCAGTTGAAAATCGCGTTAACAAGAAAGCGTAGCTTTCCTATTATCCTTCTTTGATTTCCAGGGAAACTTTCTTCAGTGAAGAAAGTAAGCCTACCGAAGCCGAATGTTCTATCCGTTAAACTATGGGCCCACTAATCTAATTAAAAAAACTTGCTTTAAATATCTTTATTTAGCAACCTTATTATAGAAAACAACAATTTCAGAATATAAGGTATTGTTTGGCGCTTTCAGCTGGCTATATAACTTAGATATTTGAGAATAAACAGCTTTAGCAGGCAAAACCTTTCCGTCCTTAACATATTGATTTCCAATCGAAATTTGCTTCCTAATTTCCTCTACAACCTTTGCGTCGCTATCAACAGTAGAAGGAAAAATTTTCCGTTCTATACTTTGTACGGGCCTCCGAACTTGCACAGGGGGCACAACAGCTCTTAACGGCTGACTACTTTGAGAATATACTGGCCTCTGTTGTTGAACTACCGGGGCTATTTTAAGCGGCTCTTGTTTTTTTCTTGTTGTAAAAAGAATTGCAAGAACAACAATAATAATCAAAATAACTAATCCCCCGATTACCCAGACTAGCCAATTTATAGGTTTTGATTCATCATCACAACTATCGCAATCACGAGAACAACTTGAACAAGACTCATCACTTTCGCAGATATCATTACCGCAAACAGAACCAAGAGGTACACAAGCCCCACAGTCAGAGACGCAGCTTGAGCAAGACTCATTAACATTACAAGTACCATCTCCACAAGAAGACCCTGTAGAAACTTGGGCTAGCTTTAAAACAGAAATATCTGCAGTCCCAACATCCAGATCTTTAAGCGTCAAACTTATATCTAAAATTCCATCTCGATTCAAATCAACTTTTGTTTCTTCATCCAAGTCTAAAGTTTTATTTATAATAGAATAAATTGTGACGTTAGCTGTAAGCTCATCTAAATCTACCGAAATAAGCCCCATCCAATATAAATGAGAATTAAATGTAAAATATGCTCTATCAGAAATACTAAATGTTTTTGTTGCTCCTGCTAAAAAGTCAGAGCTAGTAAACGTAATATTTGACCAGCCACTACTACTCCTCACAACACAAGAAAAAGAACTATTCCTCCAAGTATAACCTGACGTACAAGAAAAACAACTACCAACAGAACAAAATCTGTCCACGATTTTATTTGAATTAGCTAACAAACTTATGTTTAAACAACCCGGATTTGAAGAACATTGTTTCAAAATACATTTAGTACCATTCCATTCAAAATCACTATCACATTTAAAACAACCCCCGCTAGAGCAAAAACCGCTAACAGTTGAAGCATTTGTAAAACTCGCCCCACATCCGGGCCGCACGCTACAATTCGCCTCACAAACTTTCCCAGTTATATTCCATCCATACCCAAAATTGCAGCTATAACAATTAAAATTTGAACCAAAACTTGAACAGTCTAACTCCTCATAATCGTCAGACTGCGAAGGCTTAGTGCCATTATAACAAAAATATCCGTCGCCAGAACAAGAATTGTCAGTAGTACAAATATTATTTACGCAAAATTCTCCCTCATCACAACCCCCACAAACTAACTCTCCACCACAGCCATTGCTAATATTCCCACATTTACCTGTGCAAGCAGAAGATGCTAAAGGAATACACGCGCAAACATTACTCGAATTACAAATTTGACCAGTAGCACACGATAATGTTCCGTTTTTCATTTCAGTTCCACCACAGCCATTAGAAACAGAAACACTAGTATTATAACAAAAACTAGTAGGAAGAGGACTATATGATTTTGTACAGCAAGTATTATCTGACTTACAAACCTGCCCGGCAGTACAGCCTTCTTCAAACAAACATGTACCACCACAGCCATCAGAAACACCACCACATTTTCCAGCACAATTCGGAGTACAAGTATACCATACCTCAACTTGACTAACCTGTAAATTTTTACAAAGTTCGTTCGGATCTGAAGAAAAAAACAATCTAAAGTTTAATCCAATTGAATTCGGATACCAAAATTGATCTACCCATTGTCCCTTCTCATTTAAATCTGCCAAAGGACTTACATTTCCCCACTGACCATTGTTCAATCTCTGTACAATTGCTCTGCACTCTGTTGAGCCGTCATAATAATGCATTCGAACTTTGGTTAAATTTACATTATATGGAAGCGTAAAATTATAATACCGAACTCCAGTACCCCCAACACCAAATCTATTCGCAACAATACCACTAACAATAGTCCAAGTCTTAGTATCACTCACAACATTTCCAGTTATTCCCCTATACAAAAAAAAACCAATTACAAGAACTAGCAAAACAAAAAATAAATACCAAATCCAAGAACTACTAGATTTATTTTTTACAGAAATACCACTTCTTTTTTTCAACTTTTTTCGCATATAGTTTAATAGAAAACAGCTATTTAAATATTGCTATGCTAAATCTCAACTTTATCAAATTGTTGAGTACTTACTTCGTTTTCTTGACGTTTAATCCTAAAATAAATAAAAAATAAAATAATTAAAACAACTAAAAATATTCCTACAATGCTAAATAAAATAATTTTTTGTCTATTCCCGGATTCCCATTTAAATTCTTCTATTATTTCAGAGACTTTCTCATCTATCTTAGAACTGTCATTCTTAATTCCAGAATTATTTATTACAACTGGAGATTGCGAAGTGTTATTCACCACAATGTTTCTATTCGAACCTCCGCCTCCTCCCGATGAACTCGATGGCGTATAAACCGGACAACTACCTCCACAATCAGAAACACAACTCGAACAATCTTCATCATTACTACAAAATCCATCTCCACAAACAAATTCTTTTCTAACTTCTATAACTCCTGAATGTTTTAATCCATTAATCACAAAGCTATTATTTTCTACACGCTCACAAGAAATATTGCCCAAACTTCCAGGACAATAAACAAAAGTACAATTATTCACTAATTCAACAATATCAGAAATCTCATTATCATTTACACAAACCCCTTCTGAGTCTGAATTCAAATCAATGTAAACAGATTTATTATACTCCCCGCCTAATGAAAGAATAACAAACGCACTATCATTATAAAACCCTTCGTTTGTTCTGTTTTTTTCACTCAACATTATTAAATTTAAAGACTGATTATTTTCCAATGCAAAAACTTTCTTATTTCCTTTTTTAAATATCACCTTATTTCCAGAAGAACTAATTTGTAAATGTTCCTCACATGTTTCGCTTAATAGTAAACTCCCTCCTTGGCAATTCTCTGGATACGAATTTAAAACAACTCTCGTTTGCAACCCATCTACACAATCACTCCAATTACTAAAATCAAATGAATCACAAACAGGCGCAACATAATTGCAATTTAGTATTTCTATAGCAGTATGAGCTTCCCCCCCATAACACTCAAGATTCTTTACCCAATGTCTTTCTGCTTTACCCGAAATATTACACTCTCCATCAACATAATTCCAATTCGCACTTATACACAATGGAAGATAGTTACAAGAAACTATTTCAGTTGCAGGATGACTTATTCCTCCAGTACAAGCCCCAATTTTAGTCCAGTTCTTTATTTGTTGATTTGTCGAAGGACAAGTTGTCGGGTTTAAAGATGAAGTCCAATCAGAATCCGTACAAATTTTTGGTATAACCCATGTCGTACCATTACAACTATATTTTCCTGCAACAGCTCCTGCAAAAGTACTATTACACTGAGACCATTCGTGATTATAACATGCCCATTCAGAATTCTTTTTAGAGTCATCAGAAAAACAAACATTCACATCATCTATACAATTTGTTGAAGAAGGACAGCAACCATTCAAATAAGTGTTCCCCCATATTTTAGATGTTACTTCAAATGGTTTATCTGTTGAAGGACAAGTTAGAGAAGTTGGAGTAACAACCGTCGATGTTTCAACCCATCCAGAACTCTTACAAGTAAACTTTCCAGAAACTGAATTTAAATTTTCTGGAATACACGCACTCCATTTTTGGTCATAACATGCCCACATAGAATCCTTTTTAGAATTATCTTCAAAACAATCATTATAATTATCTATGCACTTCGTCGGTAGGGAACAACAACCACTAAAAGAACCTCCTCCTATTATCGTCGATATTACGTTAAATGGTTTATCAGAAGGACAAGCCGGAGTAGGGGAACTATAAGTACAAGAAATAATTTCAGTTGCAGGATGACTTACTCCTCCAGTACAAGTTCCTGATTTCTTCCAAGTTTTTGTTTGCTTACTCGTCGACGGACAAGTTGTCGGATTTAAAGATGAAGTCCAATCAGATTCTTTGCAAGTTGGAGTACGAATAGAAGAAGTTAAAACCCATCCAGAACTTGCACAAGTATACTTACCAGAAACTTCATTTAAATTATTTGAATTACATAAACTAAATTCTCTCATATAACACGCCCATTGAGAATTCTTTAAAGAATTATCAGCATAACAAGTCCCATCATTAGCATCAATGCAATTAGTTTGAGAAGAACAACAACCTCTTACATAATTTGCACCTAATTGTGTTATTACTGCAAATGGTTTATCAGATGGACACGCATTTCTTTGAATATTGTTTGATGAAGTATACGTACCGCCCTTGCCCTTTGGCTGAATTCCTATTTCTCCACCAGTAGTTGAATATGGATATGGTCTCCACCAAATATTATTAGCTATTTCAGCATTATTCGATGGTGCCGTGAATGTTGACGACTGATCATAAATACTAACAACCTCGCCATGACCCAATCCGGTATCTTGAAAAACATTATTTCTAACTTTTGCATTATGACTAGACTCTGTAATCTTTATAACATTAGTTTTGCTACTATAGAAAATATTTTGGTCAATCACGATATTTAATGAATTCCCCGTATATATTCCATGCACCAACGCATCGCAGATTCCTTTTATTTTAAAATTCTCTATATCTTTGAAAGTATTATGAATAATTTTTGTGTTATTATCACTTCTCGTTCCAATTGCAGCATAACCTGAAAGTTTGCCTTCGCAATGTTCAGAAGGAAACGCTCCTTTATTAAGAGTTATATCTCTTTGTGTTGGCACTAGATTAGCAGCGTCTATTCCACTATTTCCTATGCCTTCAAAAATATTATTTTCAATCACTACATTTCTTGAATTACCAACCATTATTCCCCAAGCATAATAATTTCTAATTGTAAATCCTGTAAACTTAATACTTTCACCACCGATATATACAGCATTTGCTATTCTTTTTAAAGGATTATTTTTCTGCCCATCAAAAATAACTTGCTCATTATTATACGGTTTTATTGTAACTTGCTTAGGATTACGCAAAGGTGGAATCCATGCCCAATTCTGTCTTTCGCTAAAAATATATGTTCCTCCACGAAAAATTACTTCTACATTTTTATTATAATATTCTCCTTTTTGGCTACTATCATAAATCATCTTATGAACTGCATTCAAATCTTTTTTTGGAGACTCGAAAGTTCCAGGATTACTATTCTTTCCGTCAAGAGAAACATAAATCTTTAATGGCTGTTCAGCGACAGCATTGCCAGTTATTCCTTTGTAAACAAAAAAACCAATTACAAGAACTAGCAAAACAAAAAACAAATACCAAATCCAAGAACTCGCAGAATTTTTATCTTTCATTCTCGCAACACTTCTTTTCATCATTTAATTCTAATAAATGCTATCTATTTAAACATTATTGTTGTATTCGCAAAACATCCTCTATAAAATCAAAATTTGGATAAAATTAAACTTACGCTTTTTTGCTCTTCTTTTGCTTCTAAATTTGCCTTGCTTCTCTCTGACGTTTAATCCTAAAATAAATAACAAATAAAATAATTAAAACAACTAAAAATATTCCTACAATGCTAAATAAAATAATTTTTTTTGCCAAACTCATTTCTTGCCATAAACTTTCTTTTGGAATACTACTCTCTTCTTGTTGTTGCTGTTCTTCTAAACTATTCTCACTTTCAAAAACACAATTCTGAGCCAAAACAGGATTGCCTCCAACACAATTAGAAGGACTTGAACTATATACCGTTCTTGTTTGTACTCCATTTTCAGGACAAACATTCGGAGTCCATGCATTATAAACAAAAGAAGTACAAGAACTTCCACTCCCACTTCCACAAGCTCCACAATCTGTTTGACAATTTCTGCATGTTTCATTTCCGTCACAAACATCATCTCCACACAAAGATAAACAAGTTCCATCCAAACATCCATGTGAACAAGAAACCATTTCTGTTCCAATATCTCTACCAGAACAACTATATTCAAGAAGACTAGTTGAATTTGCACAACTATCTTGCATTACCGTCCATATACCTGATCTATTAAAACCACTAACATTTGCTCTCACATAAAACTGATGAGAATCTTCAGAAGGAGATGTTTCACAACTGCAATTTTGAACTAATATTGAATTTCCAGTACAACCAGCAGGAGTTCTACTTGTTTCTGTTCTTGTTTGCATTCCAGAAGAATTGCATGCACTCCAAGCAGAATATACAAAATTGCACGAGGAAACACTAATCGTCGATGTTTCAACCCATCCAGAACTTGTACAACTATATTTTCCTGCAACAGCTCCTGCAAAAGTACTATTACACTGAGACCATTCGTGATTATAACATGCCCATTCAGAATTCTTTTTAGAGTCATCAGAAAAACAAACATTCACATCATCTATACAATATGTTGAAGAAGGACAGCAACCATTCAAATTAACATTCCCCCATATCTTTGTTGTTACTCTAACTGGATTAGTAGCAGAACAACCAGTAGATGGAGAAGATGTTAGAGTAGATGTTTCCTCCCATCCAGAACTCTTGCAAGTAAACTTTCCAGAAACTGTATTTAAATTATCTGGAATACACGCACTCCATTTTTGATCATAACATGCCCACATAGAGTCCTTTAGAGAATTATCAGCAAAACAACTATCAAAATTATCTATGCACTTAGTCGGCAGAGAACAACAGCCACTAAAAGAACCTCCTCCTATTATCGTAGATATTACTTCATAGGGTTTATCATAAGGACAATTAGGAAGTACAGTTTCCGAACAAGACGTAGATGTAGCGGGAGTCTGCTTTCCAGAAGTTGGACAAGAAGATAATGTTTTTGTTTCAGTTCTAGTTTTTGTTCCACCAACACAAGAACTCCATGTACTATAAGTATAACCAAAACAAGAATTGTCTGTGTAATTATACCACGCATGGATTTGATCCACTATTACTTTTTTACATCCCGATACTTGATAATTTATTTTTAATCTAAAATCTCTATCGGCATCCCCCAGATTAAACCAATTAGATACTCCTCCCCCGGTTGAATCCACATCTAATCCGCCAGGCACATCCTTCTAAAGAGTACTTATATCCACCCAATCTTCATCATTACCACTTCCCGCTTTACGCTGAAGCATTCCTTTGCAAGAACTTCCTGCAGAGTCAGTCCAATTAACTCTTACTCCAGTTAAATAAACTCCACTCGGAAATGAAAAATAATAATAAGGATGACTACCATTTAAAATTTTATTCTCTTCCCAAAGATAATCGCTTCCTTCTTTAGAAATAGTGCTGATAGTATTTCCAGTTATTCCTTTATACACAAAAAACGCAATCACTAATAATAATAATAAAACCAAGGCAAAATACAAAATCCAAGAACCACTAGATTTCTTTTTCACAGGAATAACACTTCCTTTTGATTTACTCTTTTGCATAACCAAACTACAAATTTGTACTATTTAAACATTATTATAATCACTTCTTGCTAGCACATCCTCGACAAACCATTCTCCCGTCACTTCCCCTAACCATTGTTTTTTTCTCTACAATTTTTGAGCAAACAGGACAATATGAAACACAATTTGAACATTTCTCTCCACCAGTTCCTGTTTTCCTCATACAATTCTTACAAACTAATTTTCCACAACTGGAACATTTTCTCGCACAATTCTTGCAAACTAATTTTCCACATGAGTCACAAATTCCCGCAAAACATAAGCGACAAAATCTTTTTCCGCATTCCGAACACGAATGCAAACACGAACTGCAACAAATATGCCCACCATGACAAACATTTAGCTCGTTAAGCGAAGTCTTGCAAGAATCGCAAACAAAACTGCTTAATTCATCTGTCAAAGGATTATAAACAACCTCGACAGCCTTGCTAAACCCTGCTTCATCTAAAACTAAAATAACTTTAAAAACAGGATAATAAATTATCGTCGTATTAATCAACCGATTATCAACATCAAGAGAATATTTTGACTTTTCATTTTCTATAACTGCTTTAATTTCAGAAGTTATTTTCAGAAGATTTGAATCAGAAAAAGAATGTTCAAACGCCTCTTTCATTCTATTAAGTTTATCTGCAGGTTCATTATTCTTAGTAGCTTCTTTTATTCTTTCCACTGCCCGAGACTTATTCAAATTAAATTCTCCAAGAATCTTATCATAATGTTCATTAACCCTCAAAATCTCTTTATTCAGTTTCTCATTTAATTCTCCTGAAATTTTCTCAACTTTTTTGTTTAATAATTCGTGAAGCTTTTCCTTAGCAGAATTATAGTCTACACTCAAATGCTCTGTTGATGCTTCCTCAACTTTTCCTTCCTGAATATTGTAATCTTCCAAATTTCCAGACACAACTTTTCCTTCATGTACAAATATTTCATTTAAAACTTGTTCGGTGTGATTTAATGATCTAAAACTAGTTAGAAAACTAAATCTTGAAAAATAATTATTTTCATGCTTCTTCTCAACTTTTGAAATAGAACAATTCCTCAAATGAATTTTATCTTTAATATTTGCCGGAAATTCAAAATCTATCTTCAATAAAGTCTTACTAGGATTATTTCTCAAATAATCTTTTATTTTTCTAAGCAAATCAGAATTCAAATCATTTTTGTTCAATTCAATTTTATCAGAAATCATAAATATTTTTTGCACTCTTTCCGGAAC
>Ga0247841_10005810_pt1 | contig 19599 bp, 12 predicted proteins | sample LaCruzMarch2015__2_FD_192410 | JGI IMG/M metagenome (GOLD analysis project Ga0247841, IMG submission 192410) | Freshwater microbial communities from meromictic Lake La Cruz, Castile-La Mancha, Spain - LaCruzMarch2015_18m | ecosystem: Environmental > Aquatic > Freshwater > Lake | place: Spain... | reverse complement strand
GGTGATATAATTTTCCTTAAGAAATTGCGTGAAATCATTTATCTGGACTGTTTTTTTTTCAAAATCTATTACAGAGCAAATGACGCAGAAATGGTCTGTTTTTGCGCTGAAAAGCTCATATTGTCCCTGCCCAAAATTATCCCAGCAGGTATACATCTCGTCAGCTATCTGCTTTTTTATCTTTTCAGGCTCGGAATCTTTTATTGTTATATATTGTGTGGGGCAGTTTATTTCTTTAATAAAATCAATGCCCTGTATATTTGCAAGCATGTGTGTCCTTACACTTGTTTTGCATGATTCTTTATCAAACAAATAGCTCCAGAAAGTCTGCAAATAAGTAAGATTTGCAATCACAACAATAAGCACGATGCCTGCTATAATTAGCAGAACCAAAATTTGTTGAGTCAACGCTTTTTTTCCTTTCATATTAATTCAGCAGAACACTGCAGAAATCTCTGTCTCCGAGTTCCTGCACATTCACAAAATGGATTATATTGAATATCTTGACTTTGCATTCATTAGCACACCAAGTACCGAAACCGATAATGGCACCTATAGGACCTATAAGGCTAGAAAGGCCGGTAGACAAGTGCATCTGCCACATACTTCTTCCATCTTTCTCAGCTCTCCACACAATATAATATGTTTCAGCAGGGTCAATCTCTTTGTTAAGCTCATCTTCATTTAGTTTTGTCAAAACATCGTCTGTTATTTTCTGTTCTGTAATTGATTGATAAAAATTGAGTTCTTGTCCAGGAACATTATTTCCTGTGAGCCATAACCAGAAATTGTCCAGTTTTGGCTTGTCCTTGTCCTTAAGATAGTTTCTGTCAAATTTTACTTCAGAACATATCATGCAAAAATTAGTGTTTCCTCCTCCTTCATAGAAAGGATCTATTTTTCCTTTTCCTATCATGTCCCAGCAGGAATACATTTCAGAAGCTAATTTTGCATAAACCTTGTCCTTGCTTATTTTCTGAGTATCCAGAACTTCTTCTCTTTTGATTACAAATTCCTGTGCTTCGCAATTTAAATCAAACAGGGGTTTTCCTCCTCCTATTATATTCACTGATTTTGATTTTGCTGCTGCTGCAATGCTTAACTTGCACAATTCTCTTTTTGAGGTTCCGGATCCGACAGTTATCACTTTTGCCACAATCATAAGTATGACAAAACATGCAACTATGAAGATTATAAGAATTACCAGCGTATTTGCAACCATTGATTTCTTTTTCATTTTAAGGTTATACTAAGGACGTGTTTTACAGCGAGAAAAGCGATTACGATAAAAATTCCTGCAATTATAAGGGCAATCAAAACTTTAAGGACTCCTTCAACAGCCCCTTTTTTAAAATATCGCATAGTATTATCTTTTTGTTTAGACATTATAAATATTTTGCTTTTCTTAATAGAAATATTTAAATATCTATAGATATAATAGGGAAATAATGAACAAGAAAGCGCAAATAACTATTTTTATGATTGTCGGAGTTGTTTTGTTAATAACTTTGGGTTCTGTATTTTATCTAGTTGGCAGGAATAATTTAATTACAAAAAGCACAGTCTCTATTGAGAGTGAAAAGATTCAGCTAAGCTCCAAAATACAGGATTGCATTAGAACAGAGACAAAGGAAGCAGTGGATTTGTATGGCTTGAACTATTGGAGTTCTGAGCAGGAGATTTCTGCTTATTTGAACAAGAATCTGCCGGATTGTGTTTATACCAAAACACTGATGTATCAGGGACTCGGAGTCAAGGAAAAAAATGTTACTGCAAATGCTTCGATTTCTGACAGTGTTTTAAGTCTTGATGTTAATTATCCCATTACCTTAGAGAAACAGGATGTTTCTGCTAATGTAGGAAGATTTGTATATGATTTGCTGATAAAAGAGAACAAGACAATACTTCTCGATGAAAATGGTTTTGTTGCCCAGGATACAGTTATTGAATTAAAAGACGCTGGAGTAAAATTAGAGATACCGAAAGGAACGCTGATGTTGGATATGAGTGATGTCGAAGAAAGAATCGCCACTATTAATAATATAAAATTAGATGTTAAAGATAAATTAATTGGAGGAGATGATATTATAATTGGAGGATTGATTTATGAATTAACTCCTGATGGTGCAAGATTTGATCCTGCTTTATCTATTTCTATTCCTTATGATGAGAATTTAATTCCTAAAGAGTATACTGAAGAGGACTTAACAATAAGCTATTTTGATAAAGATTTAAAAAAATGGGTGGATATAGAAACTAAAATTGATAAAACTAGAAATGTACTTACTGCAAATATTACTCATTTTAGTGCCTATGCTCCAAAAGTTGCAGAAGATAGATTAAAATTAATAGGAATACAAAAAAAAAGTGAATATTGTGAAGCGTTGATTAAGGATATAACTGCCAATGCTGAATATTGTGTTGATGCAATTTTATCAGGTACAGATTTTGTAACTAATAATGGTAAAAAACAGTATTTATTGCCTAATTCAGACCAATTTGTCAGAAGAAGTGTAGATACTGCGCTTGGTTATGATTCGTGCGGAAGTTTTTATTTTAATTTATTTTGGAATATGAATAAAAATGAGTTTGTTGCAAGTATTTGCGGATGGCCTATTAGCGGTGCAAAAGGAGTGCAAACACTCAAAGACTATAGGAAATTAGAAAGTGATACAGGTATTACCTCATCAGGCGGTTTAATTACAGATCCAAAATATAAAGATAATTCGATTGTCCAAGAAGTTACGTGGTGTAGGGCATTATTATTAAATATGATAACTGGTAAAAAACAAGAAGATATAAAAAAAGAGGTTGAAAGTAGACACGGATCGGGAAGTTTTAATGTAAAAAAGTATCCTTTTACAAACGTTTTAAACGATGTAAGTGAAAAATGCAAAGATAATTTAAAATATAAATTGTGGAAAGTTACAGATGTGAATGGCAAAGTAGATTACGGATGTTTGCCAGCAATATTAGACATGAGTTCATCAACTCAAGATGGTTTAAAGTTTGATAAAATGGCAGAAAAGGAAGATGGTAGTGATATAATATGTACTCAAATATCTGTTGAAAAAACTCAAGAAGACACTAAAATTGATTGGTCCAGTATTTCTCTTCAAGCTCAAGGGGCTGTTACTCAAGCTGAAACTGCTGTAGGCATAGGCATGAGATATGAAACCTGCACAAATTTGGCAGTAGAATGTGTTAAAAAAATAATATATAATTCTGATGGCTCGGTATCTGATCAAAATGGAAATGAAAATTTACCTATGGCTTATGATCTTGCTTCATTAAATCTCCAAACAGTAGAAGACGCAAAAACTAAGCTTGGAAAAGTAGAAAAATGTCCGGATCAATTGGCTGATGGTGTAACCTGTCCGGGAGATTATTGTACAAAATTCGATAATGTGTATGAAAATGAATTATGTTATATTTTCGACAAAGAATTATATGATCCGACGAAACCAACGACAGAACAACAAAAAGGTTGCCCTGATGGAACAACTATACAGCCAATGCATTGTCCTGGCGGAACAAATGAAAGATGTTGTGTAAGAACTGAATTTTTAACTGCTATTACAGGGGGAACTGGTATTTTAAATATTGTTTCATTTTCTAATACAGACGAGATAAAAACAAAAACAACAGAAGTACTTTCGTGGGATGCTGAAACTTATAAATGTAAAGAAAACCCGGCTACAGATGCAGATAAAACTACAATTAAGACAAATACTGAAACATTAAAACAGGATATTGATACTATTGCAAGTATTATGAGTAGTGATTATTGGGAAAGTGAAAAAACATGTGGTGGAACTGACCAGTATGGTAAATTTTTAGAGATCAAAGAAAAAATAAGCACTTATCTTGATGAGTGTATTAGAATATCTGCGAAGAATAATATACAGTCTAAGGTATTGGATGCTTTAGTAAAAGCGGAGAAATTGAAACTAGCAGACACTTCTGCGAGTCAAACTGATGATGGTGTTGGTTGTTGTTATTCTGGAAGCACTGACGGTAAACAATTTTTCTATTGTATTCCTACAGATAAAAAATGCTATAAAAATGACGGTACTGAAAGTTCAAGTCTTTATACTTCTAAATCATGTGATAGCATAAAAGCCGCTACATGGACAGTAGAAAATACTATGTGTGTAAAAAATACAGGTGGTTCTAGTGCAGGAAATAGTGCACAACAAAATAATCAAGTTGTAAGCCAAGAAAAAAATTGTTGCTGTTTTTATAATTCGGCCGGTTCTTATGTAGGTTGTCCTGTTGCATGTGATGGTTCTTGTGCATCTAAGGACATTAATGGAGATAGCATTAATGATGTGATGCTTAGCACTAACTCTTGTGATGAAATTGGAGTATACAATAACAATGATGCATGTTTAAATACTTAATTTCAAGAATAAGAAACTTAACTTTAGTTCTATTGAGTTATAATATGAATAAAAAATAAAGAAATTATTTAGTTAAGTCATTCATAACATTAATGCAGCAAATGCCGTCTTCTGCTGTTTTGTCAGTTGGATTTTTTTTGCAAGTCACACCCATCATGCTTGTATATCCATCTGGACAAGTTAGGCCAAGTGTGTTTTTAGTTACTCCGGGGTCTCCAGAATACATGCATTGTCCGCCTTGTGCACTGCAGTCCTTTGTGGTTTTTCCGAATACATTAAACTTTCCTGTAAAAACGAAAACCAGAACAACAAGAACAATAATTACTATAATCGCTATGATTACAGTCTCCAATGACATGCTTTGGGCTTTCTTCATTTTATCCTGCAGTGCTTAAACCTACACAGCAGATTTCGTTATCTTTTGGATCTTGCAAATCTTTTCCAGGACAGATATAATTAGAGCCTGATCTTACCTGTTCATAAGTACCGCTGCAGTCTTTAGCAAGGGTAACGCATCTTCCGCCATTATTGGCGCAGGTATCTGATTGTGTTACAACAACGCCCATTTTATTTACAAAAACAACTATTAAGACAACTAAAACAACCAAAGCTATTGCAGCTACAATTATAACATTCATAGAAAGTTCAGCGCCTTTTTTATTCATGATTTCACCTCAGATATGTTCTATTCGTATATAGTTTAATATATAAATTTTTTGGAAATCACAGATTTCTGACAAAATTTATGCCAAAAATATGCTCATTTTCAGCATGAATTTTGGAATTACCTGCAAACATCTATTCTTGCTTCCATCTGCCCCTGCAAATCAGGATAAAGGGGAATATATGCAGAGCCTCTGACAGATTCAGCGCAGTTAAGGTTCTCATATGAATAGATTGTTCCTTTATCACCCAGAACAGTCATTTTAAATGGCTTATACCAATAAACAAAAGTCCTGTTCAGTGTATTGTTAAAAATTCTTGAAAAATAAGTGCAGGAATCAAAACCATCGCATTTCGACAGCTGGTCTGTTCCATAGTACAAATAACAGTCTTTTACCATGTCCTTTAGTGATAAACTGCAGGTTGTGTTCAGGCTTAAAAGAGTATCAACCATGTTCTGCGCCATCATCTGGTCATTGTATTTCTCCTTCACAGAATATGTTTCAGGAGTATTCATGTAAAACATAAGCAAAAACATCATCCCAATAAATACAAGGATTACAATTACTGCCAAACCGAACATTTCCATCTGTGCTTTTTTCATTCTAAATTTCCAGTTCATTTTACATAATAATTTATTTCAACTATTCCGATGCTGTTTGTTCCAGAAACAGGGTCGTATATTTCTATGGGAAAAAATATTTTCCTGATATTTGAATTATTTAGCGGATTGTCATAAATATTCCACATATTTATATCCTTATTAAGATAGGGGTCATACTGATATACTGTTATGTTTGTATTAAACAAAGGAGTATTTGAGAAATAATCTTTTCTTGATTTTAGCAATTCGTTGAAAGCGTCAATTTTGAATAAATCATAGCAATTGTAAATAATTGCATTCTTTTGGCTGCATGAAAGCTCAGGGATATCTTTCAATAGTTTTGAAACTTCTATAAGATTTAAGTTTTCCATTGCTTTCTGCTGCCTCTCTATTGCTACATTCTGTATCTTTGAATAGAATATAAAACCAAAAATAAGAATAATGAAAAATATGAATAATACCAAAATCGTTTCATTCGACTGCATTTGTGATTTTTTCATTTTAATTGGGTTAGTAAAGGTATGGGCATGATTCTCTTTCCAGATCACCCTGATATAATTCTATATATTTGCTATTCTGATATATTGTACTGAATGACTGCTGGGTCATTTGCATATTTTTTGTAATATCATTTATGCTCAATAAAGCAGGAAGTATCTGGGTGTATATGTCGGGACATTTTGAGCCCGGAGTGGCAGAACTTAGTTCATTTAGCCTTGTTGTTTTGATTATTAAAATATTAGTCATGGCATTTAATTTTACAAAAGCTTTTCTCATGTTTTCCTGGTAATATTCAGGAGTGTCTGTAACAATTGCCCCCAAAAGAGTTTCTTTTTTGAGATAAAAAGCGCTGTTTTTCAAAACAAATACTGTGCCTTCTCTTCTGTAAAAGTTTACTCTGCCATAGCCGTCAATATCGGCTGAGTCATCCAATTTTATTATATTCAGGGCAGTAACCAGATTTTCAGAGTCAATTGCATACCTTATTTGCGGAGGTTCTCTATTAAAAAATATCAATCTGACTTCGTAATTGTTTTTTTCTTCCAGCTGAGCTAAAGAACCCAAAGGAATAATTTCCTTTGCTGTGAATTCAGGCAGAAGAGCATACGCCCGGTTTATCAAATCATCATCATCTGCGCTTATTGTATCATTCATAAGTATATAACGAACTTCATTGCTTGTCAAATAAAGAAAAGGAGTTGTCTTGTAGGGTATTTCCCAGTACAAAGAATGCGTTATCAGCTTGTTTCCTTTTATCAGGTCAGGAGCAAAAACAATCTTGTTTCTTAAAGATTTTCCTTCTACTTTTTTGTTAGGCAAAGTTATTAGGCTTTCTGTCACTTTCACATTCAGGTTGTTTATTGTAATATTTCTTGTTGTTCCTACTTCCATGCTTGTTCCTGAAAGTATCTTATCAATATATTCAAGAGAGTCTATATTTGAGGAAGTCTCTGCTATTTTGCTCTGTTTTGATATCAGGCTTATGAAAAAGAATAAAATCAGTCCTCCTGCCACAAGAATAAATATCCAGTTGAACTGGACTTCAACAAAAGCTTTTTTTTCATTTTTCATTTTGCCTGGGAAAGTTTTACAGAATTTCCCAATGATTCTATTTTTATTTTTACAACGCCTGCATTATTATCTATGCATAGAGGTCCCTGCTCAACTATTATGTTTGCTGTTTTAAAAGAAAGCTCTATTTTTTTACTCATAACAAAAACATTGTCGACTGCTCCTGAGTCAACAGAAGATTGTATCAAAGGATATTTGTCCAGTTCAGGATTTGCGCCATTGTTGATAAAGCAAACCTTAGAGTACTTTGTAGGAAGCTTTAAATCAACAACATCAACCTCTCCAAAATTAGTGCTTACTGTGTTTATGGATGTTGTCAAATCTTTTTTGAATATATCCAAAGACATTACTGAAGCCTGATTCGAGAACTGAGAAATGTATTTGTAGCCCAGCAATAACGACAGGCCCATGACAACTACAACCATGACGTACAAAAATATTTGAGATGTTACTTCCCCTTTTTTCATTTTATTATATTGAAAAACCTATATTAAATTTGTTTAAATATTTTTTCTATTAAGAATCTATTTTGGCCTTAGAGATGCAGTCATGTCAATCCAGGCCTTGTCTGAGAATGAGGTATTCTGCATAAATAAGGACGAAATTCCTATTTTTGTATTGGCGGGGTTTGGAGTAAAGGTGCAGTTTGCTGCTTTGGGTATTCTTGAGGTTTGGTAATTGGCATTGCACAGGTTGGATTCATCATAGAAATCCAGAAGGATAATTTCAACAGCAGCTCCTGATGCTGTGTCTTTTCTTGGCTGTCGGGTAGCCAGGATTTTCTTTCCATCGACAACAGAAAGATAGAATACATTGTATCTGTCATTTAAAGCAGAAACATAAGGATGGTTTTGGGTTATGAAGTTTGACCTTATATCAATAGGATTTACATTGCTTCCGGGATAGTTGGACATTATAACAGAAAAATACTTGCCATGCTGTTCATTTTCCTGCACAGGCCTTCCTGTTATTTTTATTACGTTTCCTGTAAACATGTTCTTAAAAAAGTTAAAGAGAGACACAAATACATTTGAATTAGGAATTAAGTCAGTAATTTCTTTATTGGAGAAAATAACTGATTTTGTTTTGGGATTGTAGTAGAAATTATTGTATTTGCACACTTGGTATTGGTCATTTGTGTTTTGTATATTATCGCAGACATCTGACGTGTTTATTATGCTTAAGAAATTTGAGTTCTGGTTTAATGAAGTTCCTACATAAACACGGTCCTTTACCTGAAGAACACAGACATTGTTTATGTTTTTTATAGTCTGTCCTTTCCATGTTATTGTGTTTAATGCCAGCTCTGGCTTGTCGCAATGCAGGATGTAATTATTCTCATCTTTTTTATTTGCCAACTCCATCAGTTTAATTGCAATTAATTCTGTTCTTGTTGATATGTTTCCATTGAAGCATATAAACTCCTGGTCAACTATTGTACTTATATTGTCAGAATTAAAATAATAATTATTTACGCAGGTTCTGTCTGCAATAGCGCAGTCAGTTCTTTCATCGCAGCAGGCCCAGCCTCCTGGCTTTGCTACATTTACCTGGTCAATATCATCGTAGAAAGGATATTCGTTTGCTCCTCCAGGACCAGTAACTTTTAAATTTCTGCAGCAGCGCTGGTTTTCAGAGCCAGAGTAGATAGATGCATAAAAGTCTGAACTTCCGCAGGATGAACAAATACTTTCATCATTGTCACAGTCAACGCAGGAATTGCTTCTGCACCATGCATCATGAGTAGTACAGTCATCCTTTAAATGCCAAGGACCAAAATCTGGACAATAACAACATTCTGCAGATCTTGTTCTATGTTCTAATTTTCCATTAGTACATCTTAATTCTTCTGTTGTTGGACAAGAACCTATACATCCTCGGTCTCCATCACATGAACCTCCACAACCGACAGATCCTGTTCCGCATGCTCCGCAGGATGAACCTTCATTACCGACGCAGGAAGGAACGTCAAGGGAAGGAGGATTACTTCCACATTCACTAGGACAAGCTGAAAGAGTACAACCATTACGAGTATTACATGCACCAGTTGCTTGACAACAATAACAGAAACCTCCTCCGCAAGCATAATTCTCTCCTGCAGAATCATGGCAGGCATCCGTACAACCCGGTTTAATTGTAGTTGGGGGAGTTGTTGAGCCAGGTATACAACATTGATAACTAGAACTTGGATTGCTTCGACATAAACCTGCAGTTCTAGTATATCCTGTTGGGCAAGAATTCCATGCACAATACGCTCCTGATTTTGAAGAAGTACAAGGAGTGTCTGAATCACTTGATTTTTTACAATCTTTAGTACAATCGGAATAAGCAGTAGGATTTGTATATGGATACGATGCATCATTAGTTACCTCAGTACATGCCCAAGTGACAGAATTACAATTATAACCTGGTGTTGTTGTTGTCTCTAATTGAGGTGGTTTTTCACAGTTTGCTTTATCAGTATAATCTTTACATATCAGTCCTGGATCACAATACTTTGTTACTCCCCAATATCCATTATTACATACAGTATAAGCATCCTTACCACGAGAAGGATCACAGACATTATGAGTACATAGTGTACCTACACAATCATCATCATTTACACAACCAGACAAACAACAACTATCAACTGCACAAGAAGCACAATTCGCGCAATTACGTTCTGCTACAGGAATAATATATGACTCACAATATGTTCGAAGAAAAGGACCAGCACAATGATATGCTGTACAGTCATGGTTGCCTGGGCAATGAGTTGTATATGCACAACCATCACCAACACAAAAGAATTCTCGATCCTTACAACAGTCTCCCTCCATCTGACAATCATAAGAAAAAATAGAGTTAGTATTTAAAATAAAAACCAATAGAAAAACAAAGGAAATAAATAAAAATTTCCTTACCTCTTTTATTTTGAAACTCATTAAAGAATAATAGTAATAAAGCCATTTATATAGTTTTTGGTTAAAAAATCAGAAAATTATTGTTGAGAAATCTGTTTAAAATAAGCTAAAGTAAATTTAGGATTTATTTTGTTATAAAAATCTATAACCAGATCATTTTTAGCTTTAATTTTAGGATATTTGTCAATTGCTTCCCAAAAATAAGTATCATTTACAAAAATATTCTTAGCAAAAGAATTAAAATCATTCTCTAAACTGGATTGCGCATACTCATATAAGAAACCTATCTCATTTAATTTTGGGTCAAAAGTTGATGAATCTTTACCATTTATTACTGCCTCTATCCCCGTATCTGAAACATATTTAAAATCGTTGGGATTAATGTTTATCCATGCCTGTTTATTAAATAAGGAGTTATAATTAACTAATAAAATGCTAGAAAATTCGGCGTGAAAAATTTTCTCTATCCAAACACTATCAAAACCATTATTTTCTCCTTTATTCTCTAAATAAACAGAGTCTAATGAATCTGTTCCTCCAGCTTCAACTCCATAAAACCCAAGATAATTCAAAACATATATTTTTGACAAATTTTTAGCTAAAACATCTTCAGGATATTTTTTAAGAACTTTAATAAGTATATTTTTAGACCTTTCAATTTCAGAAGGGTTTAAACTTTCAGCTTTTGCATTATAAGGAGCTTTATACCAGAAATCTGGAAACATTCCATCCTCAACATTGAATCTTATCTTTTCATCTATATTATCATAAAAACTTACGGGTTTTGTTTCTGGAGCTGTCGTCTCTACAACCGTCGTCTCAGGAACTTGCGTAATCTGTGTTATTGGAACTGTCTCTTTTGTCTCTTCTTTTGTTTTTCCAATTAGACCGCTGCATGCTGTTGTAGCTAAAGTGAATAAAAGTGATGTATAAATTGTGCCTTTCCATAGATAATTTTTCCAGTTCTCCTGCAGATTATTCTTAACTCTATCCCATCTGCTTCCGTACATCATTCGTTCTATATTGGCATCTAGGCTCATAGTAGTATATAATAGAAGAACCCCTATATAAATCTTTCTATTTTTTACTATCAATAAGTAGTGATTATTTTAGAACTCTCAAACTGGCCAGTATGTCGGCAACCTCTGCCTTTGTTATCAAATCTTTCTGCAGGTAATCAAACAATATGTTTGCAACATCCTGCTTTGTTATCTTCTCTGTTTCCAGCAAATGATTCAGAATGTGCTTGAATAAATCTGCAGACATAGGCTTGTTCTCTGACAAATCAGCAAATACATTTGTAACCTGCTCTTTTCTTACTTTTACAGCTTCAAGAAGTTTTTCTACAGGAATCTGGTCCTTGCCTAATTTGTTTAATTTCCTGAATATGTCCTCTTTCGAATCTTTTACAGCTCTCTGCGTTCTTAATTCAGGCATTGCTTTTGCTTTTATCAGTATAGTCTCTATTTTCTGTTCTTTTACAGGCTCTATTATTTTTGGCTTTTCTTTTACAGCAGCTTTTTTAGCCTCTATTGAAGGTTTTGCTTCTTTCTTCTGTATCAAAAGGCTTAGTCTCTGGAAACCTTCGTCTTCTCTTCCCAGATTCTCTAGTCTCTGGAAAAGCAGTTTTTTATCAATGCGTTCTCTGTTTATTCTTTCTGCTGTCTTTTTCTCAGTCTTGGAAGTTTCAGATTTTCCTGTTTCTTTTTTCAATTCTTTTGCACTTTCTTTTGGTTTTTCTTCAAAACTTTCAAAAACCATTTCTTTTTCATCCTTTTTTTTCTGCTTTCTTCTCTCTATTATCATTACTTCTTCTTCTCTTCTTTTTCTTTCTTTTTCCTCCTGAATTAATTTGCTGTATCTTCTTGTAGTTTCATCTTCCTGTGTTTTCTTTGTATCAGGAGCTTTTTGTCCTGCCCTGTAAAGTAAATGTTCTTTTTTTGTTTTAGGTTTTATAAAATAGTCATAAACTAAATAGAAAGAACTTCCTATTACAAGAATCAAGCCAAGTAGTAGCAGTATTAAAGGCAGTAAATTGCCTGTTTTTTTGTTAGGATAATCAGTCGGGTCATTAGGGTCTGTTCCTGCTGCTACTTCATCTCCATCAGAATAAGTGTCTCCGTCTGTGTCCCATTTGTTTGGGTCAGTACTGTGTTTATACTCATTAAGATTTATCAGACCGTCATTATCCAAATCTGCATTTGGATCGCAATGCCCATTGCAGTACATTGTTTCCCATGAATCAGGAAGTCCGTCATTATCCAAATCATTTGTTGATTGTTTTCCTGGATAATCATTTGCATCAAGTGGATCTGTTCCTGCTTTTACCTCTGCTCCGTCGCTAACTCCATCTCCGTCTGTGTCCCATTCATTTGGGTCTGTATGATAAATGTTTATTTCATCATAATCGCTTAAACCGTCTCCATCGGAATCCAGTGCAGATTGATTTCCAGAGAGTGATTTATCATAAAGTACTGTCTCATTTCCGGAAACACAATTATTTGCATAATCACAGGCATAGTAGCAGAAAGTTACATTTTTTAGTATTAAAACAGAGCCATAGTACTTAAGATAAGATGTTGTTGCGCCGCATTTGCCTCCAGGATAAGTTACTAGCTGGTACTTGAAACTATCTTCATCGCAATCAGAGCCGGAATCTCTGCATTCTATTGTTACATTGAGCCCTTTGGGTATATATTTTTTCTTCAGTGAGATTATAGGAGGAACTTTTTCACGGCATCTTGAATCTGAGTTATTATCAGTAATCAGGGTTCCTGATGCTGGTTTTGCCTCTGTACTTGGATTTCCTGCTATATCATAAGCAACAGCAGACCAGTAATAAGTTGTGTTATAGTTAAGACTCAGGCCATTAAGTTCTGCTTCTGTTTTTGGGTCAGAATCAACTTCAAATACAAAGAATTTTGTCAAAGCAAAACCAGAAGTATTTCTCAGCCAGACTTTATAATAAGATATTCCGTAATTATCTGTTCCTGACAAATTGGCTTTTACAATTTTATTTGAACAGGCGTATTTCATAGGGGATATAAAAACTGTTGGTGATGTCCAGTCAACTGTAAAACTTATTGTATCCCTTATCGTTTCCTGGGTTCCGTCCTGATTATTAAAAATACATGCAGCATAATAAGTATAATTTTTATTGCTTAAGCTTCTGATTGAAGCAGTATGAACAAGCCTCTTTGCATCAGCGGTCAAGTTTCTTATTATATCAAAAGAATCTTCATAAGTGCATAATGCAGGCTTATTTGTATAAACTTCCAGGTTTACTGATTTGTTTCCTATGACTCCCGACGGTTCTGTCCTTACTATCCTGTTGGGTGCTGAATAATTTAAATAAACAGTTACTGGCTGGGCCGCAGAATACAATTCTGCTCCGTTCATGCACGAAAAATAAAATATGTTTGGGCCGTTTTGAAGATTTGTTATTTTAACGCTGTTCAGAGTTGAGAATATTGAAGCATCAAAATTATCAAATTTATAGTCCATTGTAGTAAATTCTTCATTGAAAGTTGAATATCTGCATATTGTTTTGTCGTCTGTTTCTGCATAAAGAACTGCTTCATTAGGAGGGTAAATAACCTCTGAAGGAACAAAATATTTTCTAATAATTACAGGAGGAGTCGAATCAACGCTCAGGGTGAAAACTTTCGGATTAATCTCATTTATTACACCCTCTTTTGTCTCGCATTTGACATATACGTTTTGCTCTGTTCCTTCCTGTGCAGCCTGCAATTTTGAAAATTTTGCTATTTTATGGTTTATATAGTCTGTTGATGCAAAATAATATTCTTTGTCTGTCTGCTGGGCAAATGGAAAATTAAAGCCGTTCAAGTCATATCTGCACTGTTCAGACAGACTGCCTGTTTCTATTTCAAGGTCAAACACAGACTCTTTTGAGACGCCGTATTTTGGATTTTTTAAAAAAATATTCATGCCTGCCTTTAGTTCAAATGGGTATTCCCTGTCAACTTTGTTCTCTACAAGGTCCTGCGCAACAATCCTGAAAATATAATTTCCGTCATTCAGCAGATTTTTCGGAGTGAATATGTAAGTAACATTGTTTGACTGCCTGTTTTGTAGTTCATAATAATATATTGTATCGAAAAAACTGGCTTTCAGAGTAGAATTTGTATTTACAGGCTCGTCGAAAACAAGAGTTGTTTCCGGCCTCGAATTATTTACAGAAAGAGCTGTAACTATATTAAATGACATAAACAACATCAAAAATAAAAGCAATAAACTTAGTTTTTTCATTTTTTTATCACTTTTTATCTTATTGTCATATTCCTGATTTCAGGAGGCTTAAGGTCTTTTAAAACAAATAAAGTTGTATCAAATCTATTTTCTGCATTATCCATTACAGTGAAGGACAAATTATTCAGAGTCTCCTGCCCATAATTTCCCGGAACAGATATATTTGCCTTATAAGTCCCGTCACAGAAATAATTAGTTGATGCAGAATTGCATTTAGCAAGCACTGTTATTGTTCCCTCGCTGTCTCTGATGGTTAATTCAGAAGTATCATATCCTTTCTTTCCTTTTGCTATTGTTCCTGAGATTTTCAGTTTTGATGACCCGAGAACAACATTATAACCTGTATATGATGCTGAAAACAAAGGCTGTTTAATGATGTGAATTGGATTTCCTCTAAGCTCTGTTAAGTCTATTCTTGGCATTTCATTGTCAATTGTTATTGGCAGATTGTTTTTGTCGTTTGCATTTCCTGCATAATCCATCAGCCTGAAACCAAAATTCAGGTCCTGAACATCTCCTTCAGGAACATCAAAGTTAAAGTTTTTTGTGGCAAATATTTTGTCATAGTCTGACTGTTTTGGCTCTAACTCCTCGACTTTGTTATTAAACAAAATAAATCCAAGCAGAGGATTTATTCCTTCACTTGAAACAGTAACATTAAAAGTAATTGGATTTCTTGAATTGATTATTCTCTTATAATTAAGACTGAACTCAGGTTTCGTCTTATCTATTGTAAATCTGAACATCCAGTTTCCTATGGGGCTTATATTTCCGTCAGAAAGAGTTTTGTAGGCAAAGACATCCAGATAATATTCACCCTCGCTTAAAGTATCTTTAAAATTGCAGCTGAAAAGATTATTGCTCTTTGCGCAGTTAGTAACTGCAGTATTATAATCATACCATTCATTATTTTTCAAATAACCGCTGAGGGCAATTTCTGTTATAGTTACATCCTCTTTATCTGAAAAATTCAGCGTAAATTCCGGAGTTTTATTGATATACCACACACCATCAGGAGCAGGATTTTGAGGCAAAGCATCTTTAAGTTTAAACTTAGGCATGTTTGGAGCGCCTGCTGAAACATAAATATACCAGAAAGCATACATGTTATTATGAGCCAAATCATTGGCAAACAAAGTTATTGTATAAAGTCCGTTTGGCAGCTCTGAAGCAGAAACATGGGTTATTCTGTAGCATTTGTATGCTCCAGAAATATCATATTCCATATTATAGTTGCAGGTAAAATTCTCAAAGTCAAATCCGGCATAAGTTACATTGTTTTCTGATTTTAATTCAAGATATACTAATTCAGGCAGAATTCCTGAGCCATAGTCCATTATAATTGCAGAGATATTGGTCCTGTTGTCATTGATTGAGTTTCCTTTTGGAGGATACAAAGCAGAATCTCTTGTTATTGGTGAGACAGCATCAAGATATATCGGCGCTTTTATGCTGTTAAGATTTCCGGCATTGTCCTTTACTTCAACTGTTAAATTGCTGTATCCTTCCTGCAGGGCCAGGAAATTGCCAAACCATGATTTAGGATAAAATTTATTATACAAATTTACTTTTGTATTTGTAGGAATTGCTTCGTTAATATTCTGGAAAAGGGTTATTTTTGTTTTTTCAACGCTTGAACCAACAACTATTCTTTCAACATCATTTATCATATAAAATTCCTTGTAATGCTGATAATCTTTTCTTGGATATGATTCAAATTCAATGTATTTTCCGCTGGAGAATAAAAAACCAGCATCTTTTTTCAGATAAAAAGTATTTGTGTTTGGTATCGTCGCTTCATATAGATATTTCACGTCAGATATTCCGTTGGCATTATTCTGCTGGTTATATGCTGTCTGATAATAGTCTGGATTGGGTAAATCTATTTTTTCTAATTTATAAGTTATATTTGCAACAAAGTCATCAAATTTGCCTGTTACAAAAAGAAGATTGTCATTTGTATAAAAGATATCATTGTATTTATACAAAGGATAATTATCCAGAATAACTGTATTATTGATGTAGCCGGCAACATAAAGCGTATTTTTGTATTGCTCCAAAGGAGGATCAAATTCAGGAGCTTTCGGCACTAAAGTTGTAACTGTAAAGTTTTCTCCGGAATTTATTTTTTTGCTTTCTATTCCATGAGAGTCCATTCCATAAATATTGAATTTAGTAGGCACATCTTTTAGGTCTTTGATGGCATTGGTGTCTATAGAGAAATATCCGACAGAAGGCAGCTTGGCATTGTAAATTATAATTGGAATCTGTATTCCGTTAATAACAAAATAAAGGTCTTTGGCTTCAATATAATATTCCTGGTCGTATGAATTGATTACCTGTGAAAGTTTTGATGAACTAATCTCCAAACGATAAGGATGGTTGCCCCTGACTTTGGTGGTTCGTTCCCCTGTAATATCATCAATAAGAACTAAATCAAATCCGTAATTTACATTGTCTATGTAAATCTTTTTTGACTTCTGCATTTCAAAATTATTTCCGCTGTCAGCAGAATAATAATTAATTGTCCATACTCCTGAAATATTCATGGAGATGTTATATTTAGGAACAAATCTGCTTCGGGGAGTAGAATCTCCTCCCAAATAAGTGGATCCATAATAAACGTTTCCGCAGCCGAATGCCCAGTTTCTAAGATATGGATTTCCAAATTCATAAATCGGAGGATCATTGCATAACAAGGCAAAATCTGCTTTTGGACGCCATCCTGAGATGTCCTTTGTTTCATTATTATAATTATTTACAATTAAAGTTTGCGGAGGCTGATTGTCAATTGCAAATCTTATCTTGTCTGCATCATTTCCCATTATTTTTTGTGTATCAGAGAAAAAGCATTTTACATTTATTGATTTGAATCCTGAGCCATCAACATTTATTGTTTGGTGATGATACAGTTTGCCTGCTCCTTCATCTATGAATGCTTTCATTGAATTATAATCAGAACTGTCAAAATCATATTTGCATGTGGCGCTTCTGTTTGTATTCACAGAAATTTCTATGCTGTTTCCATTCTGAAATGTTCTGTTTGGCTGCGGATTGGTTATGCTGCTGTCTGCATCTATTCTTATTGGATAATCAACAGGAATATTTATATTTCCTGCCCTGTCTTTGCAGACAACAACATAAGTATAGAAATCATCATACAGGAAATTGTATCTTGCTATAAATCTGTCAGCATAAACAGTATTTATGTCTGAAACAACACTTGCTTTTTTTCCTTTTCCATCAAGAAGATATGCTGAGCAAGTTGCTTTTTCATTTGTTACATTAAATGATATAGTCAGGTTTGAAAAATAAACATAAGGATGCCCTATCGGATCTGCTTCTGATGAATCAAAGCTGTAGCCTAATTTTATTATTGGCGGCTGATTGTCAATATAAAAACTAACATTTCTTAATTGCTCAAGGTTGTGCGAATAATCTTCTGCAAAATAAAATAACTTGTAATTTCCTGATGTTGTAAAATCATTAAATAGTGTTGTGGTTGTTTTTATACTTGGATAACACTGCTGGGAAGATGAAACAATGCAGTAATAAAGCAGTGCATCTCTTTTTTTATAAGTATCATCATAGATATAATAACTCAGGTTTAGCCTTCCTGGCATTTCTTTGTTGTATGAAAATGACGTCTTTGGATTAATAATGTCTTTCTGGCATTTTGTCTGGTTGGGGCCGCAGTCATAGTTTCCAGTCGAGCCCATATCATCAATTTTGTTGTTGTTAATTGCATTCTGGTCAGAATCTTTTGCGCACGAAGTTCCCAGCCATTTGCATTTTCCCAAACTCATCAAATCATTGCTTTGCACTGTAAGATTATTGTTTCCGCTTATTTTTGAAGAATATCCTGAATTCCACGTTGTGTTTGTTGTTGAATTAGTTCTAGTGTCGCCAATACAATCTGATTCGGTATCATAATAATCACATGCCATATCTCTTTTATGAAGGCATTCATATCTTGCAACTTGATTGGCATTATCAGTAAGATCATCATAATAGCAAGTGCCATATAAGACGCAATTGTTCTTATTGCAGTTGCCATAGAATTCATTGTCAGGGTCCATGCAAAGATTGCATTTTTGATTTCCCTCGTTTTTCGGCCTGCAGACACCCAGTCCCAAAGATTCAAAAGTGGAAGAGGTATTCCATTCGCAGCCAGTAAGATTGCATTTGTTTTCGTCGCATGCATTCTCTGATTTGTAATCATAGCATGAAGATGCATTTCTGCAGGCATAATACTTGTCAATGCTTGACCTCGATGAATCTAGATAGCATGGAACTCTTGAATCTGAGCAGGGCAGCAATCCTTTTGTTTTATTATCCTCATAATATGTGTAAGGTTCTCCTGAAAATAAATACAGCATTCCGTTGCAGTCATTGCAATTTGACTGATAAACGCATTCTGTGTGGTTTGAAAAAGCCCTGCAGACATGATACTGGTCGCATACTGCGGCGCCATAAGAATCTGTTGCCTCGACTGCTTCATAATTGTTATTGCATGTTTTTCTTGTATTATTAAAACAGAATTGCGACCCTATATTCATGCAGTCTGAGCTCGGTTTCACGCATAATTTTACATTATCGCTTTTATTTATATAACCCTGCTCTAAATTAAAAATAGATTCCATCCAGTAACAATAATTTGTATCATTAGTTATGCTATTATCAATAAAACTAAAAGATGAACTTGGAACCTGGGATATTATAAAAGAATCATTTGAAAGGCACCTGTTTAAACTATCTGCCTCGCACCTATAAACAAAATAATATTCCAGCTTGTCTTTGCAGTTATGATCCCATGATAAATTTACCTGAGGTATTATTCTGTTATATTTTAAACTGTTTAATTTTGCAGGACCGCAGGTATTGTCAGAACATGTGCATGAGTTTGGATCGCAGCTTCCGTTATTTGGACAGGCATTTCCTGGTATTCCAAAATCGCATTGCTCTGTTCCGCTAAGAATTCCATCACCGCACGAATTTGAATTTATGCAATTGCATTGTCTTACTGTTCCAGGCTTTCCGCAGTTTGCAGCATCGCACAAAGAATCTTTTGTTGTTGTTGTATTGGTCGAATCTGTCCATTCACATTGCTCATTATAAGTTATTAATTTATTTCCGCATGTTGATTTTGAAAAAACACATCTGCAATCATAAGTACAAT
>Ga0247841_10005807_pt1 | contig 19603 bp, 28 predicted proteins | sample LaCruzMarch2015__2_FD_192410 | JGI IMG/M metagenome (GOLD analysis project Ga0247841, IMG submission 192410) | Freshwater microbial communities from meromictic Lake La Cruz, Castile-La Mancha, Spain - LaCruzMarch2015_18m | ecosystem: Environmental > Aquatic > Freshwater > Lake | place: Spain... | reverse complement strand
AGGTGAAGACCTTCTTGGTGAAAGCCTTTGCAGTCCTCCTTGAAGAAGACGGTTTCCGGGACTCCCTATATGGGCATTTGGATTTTGACAGTGAGGGTCCTGGACGGGTCTCCATCTTTCTTGGGCGAGTTCGGACAATAGCCTCAATGGAGATTGAGGCTTCTGATTCCGATTAAAGAACGCTGTGTGGGCTAATGGATTCTCCAAGGGGGAATCATAGGACCGCGTCGGACTCTCTAACCTGTCAGAGGGACCTCGCCGCGGACCAGTTGGATCGGGCAAGCGGAGTCCTTGTGCTAAATTTTCACACCCCACGGGGAAATCTCCATCAAAACCGTGCAGCAATTAACCACCTCACAGTCGTTCAGATCCTTTCGTCTCTAGGAAACCACAATAATATCAGCCCATCTGGGCACTTGGCACTGTAATTGCTTATGATACAAGCCAACAACGACTACTAACCCATATCCTCTTAGCAATCCTCCTTTGGGATTGCTTTTTTTTGTTCTGAAACCGAGATCGTCGCTCATTTCGCAGTATCAACAAAGAAGATCGACCTGGATCTATTGTCCCGCCGAGCATAATCGCCGGTTATTCTGTGAAGAAGGACTTGCTGTGGACGCCGGTGCCGGTCTGGGATAACAACAGAAACACGACGATCAATGTTACGCAGGCCAGCACCGCCCGCCTCACCCCTGATAATCTATTTCTGTTCCACCGAAATCATCCTCTCAGCGCCTTGGATGAGCAGTGCCCGGCGGCAGGCCCGACACCAAGAGTCCCTTTACGACGATCCGGTTCTGCCTAGCCCTTAAGTCCTCAAATGGTCCCCCTTTTAATTTTCCCAACGCCCATCTTCCGTGACCGCGTATAGGGCTACATCAACAAATACTACAATAATTGTTACATATTATCGCCATCTCTTGATATTGTAAACTAAAGATGACTCTATTGTACTATCAAAAGATAACAATAACTACCTAAAACAACATTACAAAAATCATCAGCAAGGAATATAAGCAGTCAGGACCGGGAATAAATTAGCAGGCATTCGCCTCTTCAATTGTCTCCAACGACCTATCTAAGTGATATTGCAAGCCATCTCGCTCGCTTGAAAAAGCGGTGAGGATTGTCATCGACCAAAACGTTTAATTGGTAAAGATCGAAATTCTATACGCGGGTATGGAAGACAATGAGCAGAGTGCCCCGAGAAGTACCGGACAAAGGAGAAAGCGTCGATGATCCTCGTCCGTCCTTGGATATTCATGAAGTAGCAGCGCTAATTGGGTGTTGCACGAAAACGGTCGTAAAGCTTTGCGAAGACGGTGAACTCGCCTTTCATCGTGTTAGAAACAGGAGAAAATTCCGTCCAGAGGACATTGAAGAATTTTGGCGTCGAAAACGGATTGACCAGTCAAAGCCAACCGGCATAGACTCCTCCAATACCAAGGACGAAAGGAGGAGTTTTCTTCGTCAAGGCTCAGACGCCGATGCGGTGACGTTGGAGGAGATGCGTTCACTATGTCGGCAATAGAGAAACAGAAGACTGGATTTTCGTTACGTTTTCGCCCACTTGGAAAACAGGTTCGTGTCCATGTGCCGGTGGAAACAGAGGAACAGGTGGTGAAAACCAGGGAAGCCGTGGAAATGGCCTGTAGATCTGGACTGTTTTCAAGGCTGAGCAGTCTGGAAAAGGATGTGGCCCAGTCTTCATTTGAGAAGTCGGGATTCGCAGTGCCTGCTGACCTGATTAACGAGCGCTTTCAGCCTCAGATAGTCGAGCCGGGTCCATTGACCCTATGGCAAGCGGTGGAACTTTTTCTCAACTATTCCACCATCCGAGAAGACGAGTCCAACAGGGATCGCCACATCTATGCACTAAAGCATATCGTGCGCTTCCTCGGCAGGCAAACAGTGGTGGAGGAGATCTGGGTCCCCGAGGTACGAGCGTATATGGAATACCGGAAGACTTCAGGAGCAGCAAACACCACGGTGAACAGAGAGAAATCCACTATGTCCAAGCTTTTCACGGTCCTACAGGAACTCCGACTGGTCGATCAAAACCCGTGCAGACTGGTAAAACGGCTTTCCACTAAGGCTTCGGAGAGAAAGGTCTACCTAAGCTATACCGACGCTCTGGAACTCTTCCGGCACCTACCGGATTGGCTTCGCCCCATAGCCCAGACCGTATATTACACGGGCATGAGGGTCGGAGAAGCGTTTGGTCTCCAAAGGTCCAGAGTAGACTTGGATCGGAGAATGATTTTCCTTGGACCAAACAAGGTTAAGGAAGACGACCGGAAAAAAGTACCGATCCATTGGGAGTTGGTTCCGGTCCTTGAGTCTTGCCTCACAGCGACACCAAGGTTCGAGGACCGCCTCTTTGTTATCAGAGACCTCCACGGCGTGAGGCCCCCCAGTGATGAAAGCATGAAAAATCCGTGGCGAAAGGCTTGTAGTGCTATGGAATTGCATCCCAGACCCCGCCTCACTGACTTTCGTCACACGTGGAGACGGAATGCAGCGAGGAGCGGCATACCTGACCGGATTGCCGAAGAGATAATGGGACATTGGACAGCGGAAAAGCCGGTCAACAGGCGGTACGGTTCTCTTATGGAGGATGACGAGTTGCTCGAAGCAATCGACCATCTCACCTTTGATCACGGCAAGACCCACATATGGTAGGGTCGTGACATCCCCACGAGATCGGACGGAACAGGGAACCGCCCAACGCGGTCGAGTGCTAATTCAGGTCACGAGGCGTCCGTAGGAGGACGAGTGATTCCGCTTTCGAGACGGCGTGGCTGTGACAAATCTGTGACAAATGCACCGGACAAAAGAAAAAGGTCGTGCCGGCACACGACCTAACTCATTGATTCTATTGGTCGGGACGACTGGATTTGAACCAGCGACCCCTGCATCCCGAATGCAGTTTTAACCCCAATCTTAATCAAGACCTGCCCCAAAACCCGTGTGATTTCAGGCCGACCTGGGTCGGCTCAGTCCACTTCAATCCGTTTCAGTCCGTGAAAGTGTAAGCAGGGTGTAAGCAAAATATCAGCAGATATCTTGTTGCCCTTCCGCGCGCGATATTGGAACGGGGGAATGAATAGCGAGGCGAGCAAATGAATCAACAAATAGGCATCACTTACGCAGTCCACGGCGCGGAGCAGGTCATAAGCACCTATCAGCAGATGGGGCAGGCTCTTTCGTCATTCCACATGAAGCTGACCGACATGGGCCGGTCCCTGACTACGTTCCACCAGCGACTTTCCATGTTCGGACGTGACACTCCCGGATTGAAAAGCGCAGTGCGGGACCTCAACGTGATGAACCGGGAACTCCGGGATACGAGCCGGGTGGCCGAGAAGGCAACGCGAGAACTTCGGGAGGCCACAATTGCAGCTTCCAGGTTCGGCAAGGCCGGGCGGGCGGCTATGGCGGGCGGTGGAGTGATGCCCGTACCTACGGGAGACGGTCCGCACGGAGGCGGGCGGGCGGCTTCACAGGCGGGGCTTAGTCCGTTTGGATTCATGGGCCGGTATATTGTCGGGTCGTACGCCGGCTATGGCGCAGCTCGTATGGTCAAGGACATCGGCTTCGGCGCTGCTCGTAAAGACATCGTGGAGCCTCTGAAGGACCTGGGTGCTATCGGTTTCGACGCTGGGCAGCGTAAGGCTACGGAGGTCATGGGCCAGCAATTCCTACGGGGAGTCTGGTCCGCCGGCGACATCAAGGACTACCTGGGCGCGGTTGCCGAAGTCGGGTCTGCTATGAACGTGAACGACCCGAGCTTTAAGGGCAAGGGCCTTCAGGAGTTGAACAAAATGGCGCAATACGCGGCCACGATGGGTTCCGTCTCTCAGATGAAGACCCCCGAGGCGAGCAAGCTCTTGATGAGCACGGTCCATTCACAACTTTTCCAGATGCCGGACAAGACCCGGAAGCAGTACGAGAGCGGCGAGATACCCATGAGCAGGCTTGCCGAGTCCACGGCGGGGAAGATAAGTCAGATCATCAAGGAGTCTTCGATCTGGGGCAAGGATGTCTCGCTTGGCCTCCAGTACGCGCTTCCGTCGGCCTTGGCGAAGGGCTGGAAACTTGACACGATCCTTGCGGTGCTCGGGACCGGTAAAACTGCCGGCTATCCCGGTCAGAAATTGGGCCGCGGCGTGAGAGCTATTCTCGAAGGCGAGACGGGCAAGATCGGCGCTTTGGCTATGGCCGGGGCTGAAGACTCTACACTCTGGGAGAAGTACAAGGGGCTGAAAGGTGGCGAGCAGAAAGATCTCCGGGGGAAGCTGGCCGTCAAGATCGGAAAACAGATCGGTGAGGACCCTTGGAGCCTCTTCGCCAAAATGGGGCAATGGCTCGACAAAGCGGAGGCCCGTGGAATAGACCCGGTGCAGACGCTGGGCTTGAGCAAGGAATGGGTCGGCCAGATGCGGTTGATGTCCAAACCGGGCTTTATTGAGAAGGGCAGATCGGCCGAACAGAGCTTGAAAGGTACGACCGGCATGGACCAGGCCCGGAAGTACCAGGCCGACGTTCAAAAGGATCCGGGGTATATGACCACGAGGCTTGAAAACTCCTGGACGGCTGTCAAGCAGAGCATGGCCCGTGGAACGCCGCTCGGCGGCATGGTGGAGGGATTGCTCGACACGCTTGACATGATAACGGACATGAACAGCTCCGCCTCCAAATTCAATTACAAGACCTTCGCGACCGAAATGAAGGACTTCGGCGTCCACGGTGTGTTGTTCGGGTGGGCACAGATTTTGTCAAACATGACTATCGGAATGGGGCAGGCAGCGGGCGTGCTCTCAGACGCGGCGAAAGCGCCGGAGATAGAGGCCGTGTACCAGGACATGAAAGTTGTCATCCCTGCCCGGCTCCGTGGAATAAATGTAGCCGCTCGCGATTGGTCCAAGAGACTCTTGAACGCGATTACGGATCCATTCACTCAGGCGGGGCTCGATTATGAGAAGCTGGTGAATCCCAAAAGAGCGGAACAACGGGCTATCGAGGCTCAAGGTTTTCTCTCCGCGCACGGCAAGAGACCTCTGGTTACTCCCGGCGGGGAGTTGTTGCCCGCACACAGACCCGAGACCGGGCCTTTGAGGGCGACACGGGGCGCGGAAGTCAGGCCGGAAATGGTTGCACCTTTGCCTGGCGCCGGCGGGTCGGCAGGAGGGGCGACGGGGGCCGCAGGAACCGCAATGGGGGAAGTCCTTAAGGCGATTGCTGAGAGCGGAGGAAACACCACAGTCAAGGTCTACCTGGACGGCCGGGAATTCCGGGGCGCAGTGGTTGACATCATGAGGAGCGAGCGGAGTGACAAGAACATGACGAACCGTGGCAGCTTCGGCGGATGGGGAGCGGGGGGCTGACATGCAACCTCACGACCCTACAGGCGGCGTCGGCGCTTACGTCATGGTCTTCGCCCTGGTTGTCTTCTATCTCTGGTACAGAGAGCGATTCGCCGGGAGAATGAGCAAACGGAGGCTCCGGGCCCTCGAAATAGCGCAAGTAGACCTCATGTCGGGGCCGGAATTCGAGACCTACGTTGCTCGCCTCCTGGATGACCGGGGCTTTGCTGTGACCACGACTCCCCACACGGGAGACCTCGGAGTTGACCTCGTGGCATGGAAGCATGGAGACCGGATAGCAGTACAGTGCAAACGACACTCCGGGACGGTAAGCCGGTCGGCCGTCTCGGATGCCGTGGCCGGTATGCAGCACTATGGTTGCAACTCCGCGATGGTGGTGACGAATAGCTGGTTCACTCCCGGAGCGCGCACCCTGGCAAAGTCCACGGGCTGTGCGTTGGTGGACCGGGAAGACCTCGCGAAGTGGATCTTGGAGTTTCAGGGTAAGGACGCCTGAGACGGAGCACCCACCTCCCGGACGATTGATACCGCCATTTGGGTGCAATCGTTATCGAATTCGTCTCTGTGCGCATCCGACAGCATCCCGACTCGGTAACAACCGGCCTTGTTGAGGACGGTAACGGAATGCACTTGCGTCCCACGGGTAACCTTTACCCTTGAGGTCTTACCCTTGAATTCTGCTCGATTATTTCGTATCAACCTGAACAGACTTTGCGGGTCAAAATACCCCAACGCTTCCGCCACCTGCTTAACCGTGACCCACTTCTCGCCGTTGTGGTCCACGATCTCGAATTCAACACCGTGAAAGTTCGGTATCATCAGTTCGTCTGACAGAGCGGTTTTCCTCATGACACGTCAAATTGACGTGGCATACTTTTCCCTGATATCAGCCAAGTCTCCGTATCAGATACGAGCCCCACTCCATCGCTTCCATTGCAACCTTTGAGTCACATTGGCGCGACATTCAAGCGCCTGCCCACGACTTGCAGAAACCTTCCTACTATACATTTAATGTGCATCGCGGTGTAGACGCGGACACATGCCGCGCGCATCGCGGAGTCAATGAACTTTACTTATTTCGCGCGGAACGCGCTTTGAAGTTGACATCCGCGCGCATAGGGGGGTATGGTAGGCGCACATCAGCCCAAATCCTACCTTGCATCACGCCTTGTTTTCTTTCCAGGGAATCCCAAGAACTGCGAAGGCCCGGAGAAGCGTCGTTCTTCTACCGGGCCGGATGCCCAAAACCTGCGAAGGAGGCATGGACAATGGAAGAGTATCACCCCGATAGCGTGCGATCAAACGAGAACTTTCCTTATCCGATCCCGGAAAAGCTGGCCAAGAGATATGAGGCGGAGGGATTCGGCGACCTATGGAAGCGTAATCGCCCGTCATGGTTTGCCGAACAGTATCTTGATCTCGAAACCGGAAAGCCGACCTGGGATCTCCCCTTCTTCTTCGCCATGACGGATTTTTGGCTAGAGAGCACGACACACCTTTTGAAGTTGCTCCAAAATGAAATCTGCCGCAGAGACCACAAAGAGGCCGAAGCGCTGATGCTGGCGGTCAGTAGGGCGTTTGACGACTTCCGAGTCTTTTACAACTTCACGGTGGAGGCCGGGAAATACGATCCCATGATGCGTGAGGAGATCCTTGGCGAGGCTCCTGTGTCCCCGGACAACCGGCCGCTCAAAACAGTAAGTGAGTGAGGGGAGGGACAGACCATGAAAAACGAGGAATGGCCCTTTCCGGTCCCCGAGCACGTGAGACAAGATCTGGAATCCAATTCCCGGTGGAAATGGTGGGTCAAGCGGTGGGGCGCGGAGGATAACGGGTCAACAGGACTTCATCTCATGTCGTTATGGCACTCGATCCTTGAGGAGCAGCTTGCCGGGCTGGACGCGCTTGTCGAACCCATCAGCACGAACCCATACGGCGACCACGAGAATCAAATCCAAGGAATGGTCCACGCTCTGATCCTCCTGGCGCAGGACTTCAAAGACCTATGGGATTTCACGAGCGAGACGATGCCGTATGATCCGGGGGCACGACAGCGGGTAAGGGAAGCAGACCAGTTTATGACACAACACGGTGAGACCCCTTCTCTGCCGACCGGTTCACCGGGCAACGTGACTCCCATCTCGCCGAGAAGCGCCAGGGGCGCGTGCAGTGAGGGGGGGTGCGATGGGCGCGGTTAAGGCTTTGGTGATGACAATATTGCTCGTGGTTGTCTTCGGGGTTCCGCTCTCCCTTGCCCGCTTCTCGGATGCCAGCATCATCCTTCTGCCCTGCCTGCTCGTCCTGTGCGACATCGGATTGGAGATCCGAGCGCTCCGGGAGGACCTGGCGAAACGGGGCGGAATGTGATTGCCCCGCGGAGCCGATGATCGTATACTAAAAGCGACTGAGTTTCCCTTTTTCCCAAACGTGAGACCCGGCAACACCACCCCCGCCACTGCCCACCGTTGCCGGGTTTCTTCTACACCACGCATGGCAGACAGAGCTTGCCCGACGGCCCGCCTCATGATAATACAACCCCAAGGGCCCACAGAGGCCCATCTGGTCTTTCAATGTCGCGCTTGGGCCCGGAATCTGGTAACTCAGTCCGGGCTTTTGCGTTCCAACGGGACGGTATCCCATACGGTATTGATACGGTATTGATACCCTATCGGGAAGGGTCACCGGACCTCTTACCGAAGACCTGCCAAGTTTCATTCCAAAGGCATTGCCAAAGCCTTCCGAAAGACAAGGGGAATCTCATCCAAAAGAGCTTGTGAATGACCAAGCCGATTCATCGGAAAGCCTTTCGAAAGAAATCTCAGATTCATCGGAAAGCCTTTCGGGTTTTCATTCGAATTCCCATGCCCAAACAGAACCCCCAATAACTGAACCCCACTCCGTTCCACTATCGCGCGCGGAGGCTAAGGGAGGCGGGCGCTGTTGGACGTTCTCCCCTTCGGGTAGGCTACCCCCTATTCGCGACCCACAAGGCCGTCAGAATCGCTCTCCGTTCGGCTGAAGTAAGGTTGGCTTGAATGCTGGTTTAATAGGGGTACACTTCGAGTCCACCCCTTTGCCAACTCCGACGGAGAGCATCGCAGCACGGATGACGCCGTGGTAGTTGATGACGGTTATGTCACGCATTTGCACCCCATAGCTCATCTTGAGCTTTGAGGTCTTACCATTGAATTCTTTTCGGTTATTTCGTAGCAGATTAGACAACTTGCTTGAGTCAAAATACCCCAAAGCCTCTGCCAATTGCTTGACCGTGACCCACTTCTCGCCCAGGATTCCCGAACAATTCCAGTGGGCTCAATTTGAGCTTACTGATTTTGTTGCTGAATTCGATAATGATTGCACTTATTTATCCATATCGGATAAGGGGGTGGACGTTCACACTCCTCCTGTTCGTCACCGAGTCTTCACTATCGAGGGTTTGATCCTTCTCTGTATGTTCAGCGAACAGCCGGTGGAATATGTTGACAAACGTGAACCGATCTAAGAGAATACTGTCTATATAAGTGTAATTCCCCCCATTCGTTTCGACGGTGGGGCGCGGGGCCTCGAAAGGGGCCCCTGCTTATTTGGGGGCTGTCACTTTGCGCACCTATATCTATGTGGACGGGTTCAATTTCTACTATGGCGCGATGCGCGGCACTCCATACAAATGGCTCGACTTCCTGGCCCTGTTCAAACTGATTCTCAAGCCTCACCATGACATCCTCAAGATAAAATACTTCACGGCCCTGGTCCGCTCCACGCCGGACGATCCCGGCAAGCAGATACGACAACATACCTTTCTCAGGGCCTTAGAAGCCTACACACCGCAAGTCGAAATCTTTCTGGGCCACTTCCTGAGTCACCCCGTTTCCGCGCCGCTTGCGGTTCCCACGAGCGATAAGAAGTACGCCAAGGTAATCCGGACGGAAGAGAAGGGCTCTGATGTAAACTTGGCAGTCCACCTGTTGAACGACTCATGGCTAGATCTCTATGATTGCGCAGTCATCGTCTCCAACGACAGCGACCTTGCCGAGGCGCTCCGACTGGTGAAAGCCCAAAACAAGAAGATGCTCGGCGTGATTACTCCCCACAAAGGGCCCCAATCACGACAACTCCTGGAATATGCGAACTTCGTTGGCAGGATAAGGACCGGCGCATTAAGAGCTTCACAGCTTCCTGACATCATCCCCGGCACAAAGATTCATAAGCCCTCTTCCTGGTAATCCTTCCGAGCCCTGCTCCCGAGACTCACCAAAAACCGGCAAATGACGAAAATTGGACGCACGCGGACTATGTTAGGCTAAAACCCGACATAGGGGGGGTGGGGTCTTTCCCGGATAGGGGGGGTGCCTTCGGTAATCATTCCGGTAACTTGGCTTTTTTGGAGCGCCGGGCAGCATGATGAATCGCTTTGATGAATCGCTCGTACAGCTCTGGGTCCTGTCCCCGCAACTCGCCCACCGCGTCATGGCAGAGTTCTCGCACAGCGTCTTCAAGCAACGAAGTGCGCTCAGCGTGCCACTTTTCAAACTCCACTTGCGCTTTGAGCAACGCGCTTAGGGCCACAGAGCACTTGTAGAGATCGTTCGGGGACTCCAGCTTGATCTTTTCCGGGTCAGCCTCGTTAAACACTTGGGCCAGGAGGGCTTTCGCTTTTTCCAAGATCGGGTAAATGGAATCATCAGTCCGAAAACCCTTGCCCTTCAGCTCGACCCCCCGGCGGATACGGGCGGTCTGAACTGCTTTGCTGCTCACTGGACGCGCTCCTTCCCGGCCCGGCGGAGCTCCACGGCCTCGGCCTGGGCTCTGCACAGCGTCATGACTTCGGCAAACGAGGTGTGCCCGACCATGCGCGCTATCTTATCGAGCGCTTTGATACTCAGAACCGGGTTCTTTGGCTTGGCTTTCATGAGAACTCCCCTTCCAGACCTTCCTCGATAGCTGGAGCGGCCAGTTCGTCTTCCTGGAAACTGAGAGCCGGCCGGTCATAATATCGCCACAAAATAGCCGTGAGGGTCCTGGACATGTTCCCGGCATAGTGGTCTTGAGCGTCCTGCTCCACGAGCGCCACCAGGTTCCTGTCGATCAACCCTCGGATATTGTCCAGACCCCCAGCGAACTTCTTCCCAGCTTTCCCCACCTTCGGAGGCTTCGGGGGATCATCACTTATGGCATGACTCGCAACGCTGCCAGTGAGCCCACCGACCGCGTCAATCCTCTGCTCTAGCAATGTTGTCAACTTTGCCTCCAAGGCGCTCATGGCGTGTTCAAGGTCTTCTCGGGTCACGGCGCCACCAGGTGCAACTATAGCAGACTTGACAGCAAAGTCAACGCTGGCACCTTTGGCAACACTGTCAGCAATCGAGGCAAGCACTTTTTCCTTCCGGTTCCGAAAATAGGTGCGCGCTGTATCCCGAGACTGACCAGTGATCTTCCCCACCTTGACCCAGAAGCCTTCCGGGGCCTTCTCGGCCAACATATCAACAGTCACCCCTTCGGCCCCCATGACTGACACGACCGCTTCTATGAACGCGTCCTCGTCAAATTTCCTGCTGGCCACGACCTTCATTCTCCTTTTTAATCTGCTCCTGCAGCTCGTCCACGAGTTCGGCAACGCGCTCCGGGTCCTGCTGCTCCAAGTCCCGAAGCAGGGCTTGCGCTATGGGGTTCCGCTCCAATGACGCAAGTTCCTCTTCTCGGCTCTTCCACCGCTTTACGCTGCTTTTGCGATCTTCCATATTTCAGCGACTCCAAAAGTATTCCCGGCCCGGTTGCTGTATCCATTCGCTGCCAAGTGCTCAACGATCCCCCGGATAGTGTAGCCTTCGGCCTTCAAATCGCCTATCTTTGCGATGACGGCCTGCTCCTGCTCAACTATGGCAATATTGCCAACACTGTCAAAGCAGAAGCCGTAAGGGGCGTGTCGGCTCACACGCTGGCCATTGTCGCGCTTCACTGCAAGAGCCGTCTTGGTTCTTTCGGCTATCACTTCACGCTCCCACTGAGACATAGCGCTCAAGATGTTATAGAATAGTCTGCCCGACGCGCTCCCGGTATCCAGGCGCTCGCTGATACTGTGGAGAGCGACGCCCTTCTTCTGGAGCAGGTCGGCAATCTCCACCGCCTCTTTGACGTTCCTGGCAAGCCGGTCAAGCTTGAGGATGACAACATTGGCAATTCTGCCACCCTTGACCATCTCGAGTACACGCTGAATACCAGGACGCCCCGCAATGCTCTTCCCGGAGAGCCCGGCATCCTCGATAGTCTCCACAAGCTCCAAGTCGTGAAGCTCGCAGTAAGCCACTATTTTGCGCCTTTGGGCCTCCAAGCTGTAACCCTCTTCGGCCTGCCCTGTCGTGGATACCCGACAATAACCGACAGTCTTCGTCTCGCCCTTTTTTAGCATCGTTCCTGCTCCTTCCCTCAAAATTCCCCCCGGTCACACGGCCCCCCCTGTTGATTTAATTATGCCATGATTGACATTGTTGAGTCAAGGGAAAAATGTCACCGTTGCCATAAAAAAGCATCACTATCTGTTCGGCAACCGTCCGGTTAACAAACAAAAACAGACCATAAATCGTGTTACCACGCTATTACAGGCCATATTCTCAGGGATTAGCAGCGCGCCACCGGCGCGGATGTCACGAGGCGAAATCGTGCGCAACCCTGCCACAATTCAACTTTTCGGCAGCCCGCGGCGCGGACCGGGAATCAAAATTGCGCGGATAAGCGCGTGGGGGCGACCCCTAATCTCCACTCTTCCGATGGAGATATGATGCTTATTATCTCGCTCAGAGCGGTGATGTTACTTTCATAGCCACGGCTTGCACTCCCGGTATTCGACATAATTTCTCCGGGACCCTCCCCCCTCCTTAGCCGACCGAGAGCGTTTTCACCAGTCACATCGGGCCGTTGTGTGTAAGTGCCTGGAATTACCGAACCTGTCCAGCTGTCCAACAAAGTGCCTTTTCCAGAGTTCTCCCTATGAGAAAAAATCACTTAAAACGACCCTAGAACAAGGGGGTTTGTTGGACAGCCACCTCCGTTTTGGCGGCTATTCCCCTTAATACCGGTAGGTTACGGCTGTCCAAAACTTTCGGGATGAATTTTACAAAAGAAATTGCTTGACAACACAACATCCATGTTGTAATGTCTCATTCCTAGAAGGTAATGATGATTTTTGACGCCGAACACATTCGACTGACTATCCGAGAAACGACTCGGCACGTTCTCCCCTGGTCAACCCCCCAGATGATCCACCACTGGCTTGCCCAGGACATCTTTCGTCCGGTGGAATACATTCCAGGTCTGGAGGGACGAGGGCCCGGCAAGGGGTGCAAGCTCGATTTCTACGACCTTGTCTGGGCATTCATCCTTACCTCTCTATTCGCGTGGGGGGCGCGCTTCGGAAACCTTCGCGTCGCTGGGGGCAGTGTGTCGGAGACTTCATTGAGTTACGAAAAGAGCGGGTTTAGCAGGGATGAGATTGCCTCACTTGAACAGGCTCAAAACAAAGGGCGGCAATTTCAGGAGTTTCTGAGACTGACGAAATGCAAATCCCTGCTTTGGGCCGAACGCAAACGAATTGTGGCATCCAAGTCCGTTTCTGGGATGACCCTAACAGATCCCAAACTGGCTCTCTCTGCGGGAACCACGCTGCTCATAACCGTGGTGAGACAAGATCAAGACAAAGCTGTTAACGCGTATTATGCCCACACCCGTGAGGTTCGGCAGGCGTTAGGACAACTTTTCATCAACTGCATGGAGAGTGAGTACTACGTTGAAACCCGGCTTCGTCTGATGCCGTAATTTTTTTTGGAACCTATTACAACATGCATGGGGTAATCAAAATGGAATCGCAGGAATTTTTGGATCGACGGCAGGTGGCTCAACGTGCGGGAATTACCGTGCAAACCCTCTGGCGGTATATGCGGTCTGGCCAAGGGCCGGCAGCTCTCCGGTTGCCGACGGGCCACTATCGTTTTGAGGTCTCTGAGGTTGACCGCTGGATAAACAGCTTGCGACAGGTACGAATCGCGTGAGGGCTCATGAGAACAACTATTCTCCCTCACCATTTCACGACTCGGGAAATCGCAGACTTGTTGGATCAACCCGCCGTGCTTCTACAGCGCCTCGTCCGGTGCAAAATCTGCCCGCCGTGGATATGGCGCAAACGTTGGCCCGAGCCGCGATGGCCGCTTTCAACGGTCCCGGAGTGGTTGCGAATCCTCGACCGCGTGGACCTAAACAGCCTGCCACTAGACCCTCCGCCGCTGGAACGTTCCCGCGGGCCGACAGTGGAACAATTGGAAACGGCATTACGCTGGCGTCTGCGCCGGGAGGGCGTCAAACGGCGGCGAGCGGGACTCTAAAAAAACAAAACCCGCTGGCGTGCGGGCTTGATGGAAGAAAAAATGGCTAACTCACAGAATACCGGTTTAGTCGAAAAAATCAAGGCATTAATTCATTTCGATGATCTTTTCCGGGAGTTGTATCCAGGCCATTCTCGTGAGCAGGGCAATTCGATGTGCGCATTTCACGAGGATAGCGCCGCATCATTTCAGGTCTCCCCAGACCACGGGCATTGCCATGCGGGTTGCATGCCTCCTGGGGGCAAAACCCGACGGTGGGACATTTTCTCGCTCTGGCAGGCCGCCAAGGGGTGCGATTTCAAAACCGCCGTCAGGGATCTGGCCGAACGGGCCGGGATTCAGACCGGCAGGGGCAGGAAGCCAAAAGGGGAGCTGATAGCCGTCTACGACTACACAGACGAGACCGGAGCCCTGTTATTCCAGTCCTGCAAATACGCAACCGTCAACAAGAAGGGACAACCGGCCAAAACCTTTTCCCAGCGTCGGCCCGATGGAAATGACGGCTGGACCTACAATCTCGACGGGATCTCACGTCCCCTGCCATTGTACCGCGTTCCTGAAATCGAGACGGTTGACATCGTGTGGATTCCCGAGGGCGAGAAGGATTGTGATGGCCTTTTCACCCTGGGCCTGACAGCGACCTGTAATCCGCTGGGTGCCCTGAAATGGGATCAGGTATGTGAGAACGGTCAACCTCCGGAAGCTCTCCGCGGAAAGACCTGCTATGTCCTGCCGGACAACGACAAGGCCGGTGCGGACCACGCCGAGGATGTGGCCCGGAGCCTGCACGGATTCGCCAGCAGCGTGAAGGTCCTGGACCTGAAACAGTCATGGTCGGGAATTCCTGAGAAAGGTGACGTCAGCGATCTGATTGAGGCTCGCGGCACGAAAATGGCCAAGGCATGTCTGCTCGAATTGGCCGGGAGCACCACCGAGTACGAACCGGCACCACAGGAAAGCAATTCTCTTGGTGTGAACACGGATATTCACGAGACCGACCTGGGCAATGCTGCGCGTTTGGCCGGACTCTTCGGGGACAGGATTCGATTTTGTAAGCATTTCGGGTGGCTCAATTATGACGGGAAAAGGTGGGTCCTGGACGATCTGGCAGTTGTTCAAGGGTTTGCAAAAGCCACAATCCGCACAATTTTGGCCGAGGCTTCGAACTGTGAAAACGATGACCGGCGAAAACAGCTAGCGCGGCACGCTCTAAAGACTGAACAAGCGAACCGTCTTCAAGCGATGGTTACGTTGTTGCCTTCCGAACCTGACATATCCGTCCTTCAGGAGGCTTTTGACCAGAACAAAATGTTACTTAATTGTAGCAATGGAACGGTGGATCTCACAACAGGCAACCTCCGACCACACAATCCCACGGATTTGATTACCAAACTATCCCCTGTTGACTACATTCCCGGTGCGAAATGCGAGCGCTGGTTACAGTTTATTGATGAAATTATGGATGGGGACCGTGAGGCGGCTGATTTTCTGCAAAGGTGGCTTGGGTACTGTATCACCGGCGAAACTTATGAACAACGGTGGCTGATGTTTTACGGGAAGGGTCACAACGGGAAAGGAACGATCTGCCGCAACTTACCGCTCATTCTGGGGCAGTATGCAACGGCCACACCACCAGACACATTTATGGTTAAGCGGCAAACGGGGGGGATCCCGAGCGACATAGCCCGGCTCCGGGGCGTTCGTTTGATCGTGGCAGGGGATATGCCGGAATCACGAGAGTTTGATGCTGGGCTGTTGAAGTCCTTCACGGGCGAAGACATCCTTGTGGCGAGGTTCATGCACAAAGATTTCTTCGAGTTTCGGCCAACGGGGAAATTAACATTCAGTGGGAATAAAAAACCTAGTGTCAAAGACAATTCGTTTGGTTTTTGGAGACGCGCTTTGATCTTGCCGTTCCCACGGGAATTTGATGGAGAGGCTCACGATCCAAAGCTGGACTCCAAACTCCAAACTGAAGCCTCGGGGATATTGGCATGGCTTATCCAGGGGTGCCTCGCATGGCAGCGCGAGGGCTTGAACCCGCCAGCGAGTGTCATCGAAGCCGTGCGAGAATACCGTGATGACAATGACATCCTCGCCGACTTTCTTCGCGAGTACTGTGTAATTGAACCTGGCCGCGCAGTTGGGGTAACCGCGCTTTACAAAGAATACACGACGTACTTCGAGACGTTGGGAGACCACAAAAGAAAGCCACTTTCTCCACGCGCGTTCAACGAGGACCTTAACTCACGAAAAGGCATCAAGAAGAAGAAAACGGGGCCAGAAAGACACCGAGAGTGGTCCTGGTTCGGCATCGGTCTCAAATCGGACTCTGCCATACAAGAGCCGGTCCAGGAGCAGCTCCTGCGAAACCAATGTGAGATGTGCGGAGAATCCCGAACCGCTGGGGGCTGCGATATCCGGCCTGTGAACCTGCGGCACGGTATCGAACACTGTGAACATTTCCACTCGGGGGGCGTCCAATGACCGACCAGTTTGAACCCGTCCTAATCCAAGATTCCCGCGAGCAATTCGGCTGGGGGCCCCTGTTCAAATCCGGCTATGTGGTCTCCGGCCTGGCCTATGGGGACTATTCCGTCGCGGGCCTGGAACACCTGATAGCGATTGAACGCAAGAGCCTACCAGACCTCCTCGGAAGCCTGACCCATGGCCGTGAACGATTCGAGGCTGAACTGAAGAGGGCCCGGAGCCTGCACAAGTTCTTTGTCGTCGTTGAGTGCTCCCTGAAAGACTTGCTCGTGGAAGATTTCGGCAAGCTGTCCAGAGCGAATTCACGGTCAATCTGGGGGACTATTTGTGTATGGAGCACGAGATATCACCCCATCGTCTTGGCCGGGAATCGCGTCGACGCGGCCCGGCTGTGCGAGGGCCTGTTGTTGGGGTATGCCAAGGAATTTCAAAAAGGCCAAGAGTCGATGAGGAAGGCAGCAGGCCGTTTGACGGCTCAGGCCGTGATTCCGTGGTGACGACGTTTTAACGGCCGAAAGGCTATCACACAAAAAGGAGACGACATGACGACCAAAGAGACGCAACGGGAAATTCTAGCGAGGACCACGGCTGTCACCCCCGACGAGGTTTTGAGGGTAGCGCACAGGTTGGCAGACGAAGTCAAGAGATGGGCCGCCCGCGTTGAAAAAGAGGTGCTGGAGATTGATGCGTTGTGGCCCGAACTAAAGGCGCTTTGCCACACGGAGCCGGATTCCCCAGGGCATGCCTGGAAGCTTACACGGGATGCGGAGAGCGTCGCGTGCATGTTGCAATCGTCGTATCAAATGTACCGGTCGAAGGCGCATGAATTGACCGTTAGGTTGAGGTGGGCGCAGGAAGCTGGTTTCGATGTGAGGGGTCTCCGCCGGCTGATAGCGGAAGGCATTCGCAACGCTGTGAAGGCGGAGAAACAATTGGCAGAGTTCAGGGTTAGAGCCCGCCGGGACAACGAGGGGTTGCGTGGAGACATTTTTAGCACTGTCCCCCCGGGCCCTCCATGTTGAGGCCCCACAACGCGAAAAACGCCCGGCCAATGCTAAAAACCGAGCGTTTCGCGCAGGAGATGACTGATCACCTTCTGAAGCTGTTCGTAGTATGCGATTCCTGGACCACGGTGTCAAGCAGAAATGCACATCAAGGAGATAAATCACATGTCTGAAGAACTCAAATGCGGCGAATGTAAGTATTGGAAGCAGCAAAAACGCGGTAATCGCGGCGTGTGTACGCTGTTGCAGAGCAAACACGAGACTTTCAACCCGGCGACCTGGTGGCGCTGGGCGGAAGAGACCTGCGCTGAGGGCGCAACAGCGGACAGCATGCTCCATTCGGACCCAGCCTCCGGGCTCTTCGATTTGGAACTGACCCAAGACGGAGCACATCCCCGCGAAGTACGGGAGGTCAACTCATGAGCAGTAAAGCCTGTCAAGACGCGGCAGAGAGCCACGAGAAGTGCTCCTGCGATCCGACGGAATGCCAGTTTGTCCAGGAACTTCAAGACCTTGTCGTGTATGCCAAGAGAAACGGGTGGTACGTAGGGCCAGCAGGGAATCGGGGTCCCCGTTTTGTCGCGTCCAAAGGACCCCAGGGCAACCCTGTTTTCATCCGGTCGAATTCCTTAATGGGCCTCCTCGCTCAAATTCAGGATCACGACAAGAAACTGCCGAAAAGGGAGACATCGGGGGTATTCCAGATATGACAATCCAATTGCCCATTCCGAAAGGGGTTCGCGACAAGCTTGTCCGTGCCGGTTGTTCCTCGTCTCGGGCGGCAGTGGCGCTATTTGAGTATGTCAGGGATGAGAATCCGAATCTCGGACAACCCACACCGGCAGGACGGCCTGGCTTTAGCGAGACGACGCCTTCGATAAGGCTGGATCTGCCCGACAATTTAGTCCCCCCGTCAACAAACACGTTCGACGGCCTGTTGGTGTTCGGGACTCATCTTTCGGCAGCGCTCCGGGCGTATTTCCTGCGGAACGGCAACATTTCATGGCCTGCGATGCCGGAGCAGCCCCAGGTAGCCGTGGAACCGGCCGTTGAAGAGGTGGCATTTTGCATCGATGGGGCGGAGTTGCGACAGATTCTCCGCAAGTTGGGACTGTCTGCCTCAGAGTTGGTTCTGGAAGCGCTAAAGAATTTTGCGGGAATGCCGACGCCCCTGGATGGGCGAGTCTCGAATCGGTATGGCATCGGCGGCCAAGATGTATTCGTCAGGCTCCCGGCGGCCGTGGTCCAAGGGCTCCCCTTGGTCGGTTCGGCACGCAACGAGCGGATTGTGGGAGCGGTCCGACGGTACGCGAAGAAGAAAGGAATTCGATATGACCCCTCATAACATCCAAGAATTTTTGAACAGCGAAGACGATGCCAGCCCTGCTGGCGCAGATGATCGGGATGGTCAACTCAGTCTGTGCGGTCCTGGGGATCGAACCCATTACTCACGGTGTCATGCCCGAAGGTTTCGCCGAGCAGTTTCTCGGAAGGCTCAAGACTATTGTCGGGCAGGCCGAGGCCGGGGAGAGGCTACATCAGGCCGACGTTCGCTCTTCGGACATTGCAAAAAGACTGCGTGGAGGCAACAAGGAATGAAGACCCCTGTCTCTACAAAGCGAAAACAAGCCGCGTCCAAGCCTACAGGCCACGATCTACTGTTGTCGGAAACCGTTGACGCTATGAAAGCCGAAGTGGCGTCTCTCGGGGGCCTCATAAAAAGCACTACTCAGGTCATCGGGTTGGCGAAGCAAATATGGGACTCACCACCGACCGTCACCCTCCCCGACATTGGGTCCGCGATTCCAGCCGAAGTTGGCCGGGAGCTGATCGGATCTGTATATCGGAAAGCCATGATGGACGTTCTTAAGGCGTTGATTTCTGATGATTTGTCGGGTCTCGAAGGCGTTCTGGCGAGTGGCCTAAATGTTCGCGGGGGTGGTGAAGACCCCGTTGTCTCTCGCCGAGCAAGCACGAGTTTGCGGGATTGTTGATGTGAAGGAGTTGACCGAAACATGTTGATCCCTCTCCTAAAACCGGAACAAGCTGCTGAATATCTCGGCGTTCGCGTCAAGACGGTCCACCAGCTCGTCCGGGAGGGCTCCCTTGAGTGTGTTCAAGTCACTCCGAAAGATAGGCGATTTACGGAAGATCAGATACGCGATTATGTGGAACGTCGCACCGTTCACCGGCCCCAATCCGATGTTGACAGGGAAGCCTCGAAGAGAATACCTTCACCCCGGAAGGGAGGTGGTGTCAGGAAGTCACAACGGGTTGATGAGACAGGTCTTCTCAGAGAGGAGATCAAGAAGCTATGTCGGTGACGAGACGAGGCAAGGTCTATTAT
>Ga0247841_10005806_pt1 | contig 19604 bp, 15 predicted proteins | sample LaCruzMarch2015__2_FD_192410 | JGI IMG/M metagenome (GOLD analysis project Ga0247841, IMG submission 192410) | Freshwater microbial communities from meromictic Lake La Cruz, Castile-La Mancha, Spain - LaCruzMarch2015_18m | ecosystem: Environmental > Aquatic > Freshwater > Lake | place: Spain... | reverse complement strand
CAGAGGTTCTGGCTGAGCAAAGCAATTTTGAGAAAGAGGCTGCTGATTTTCAGAAACAGGTTGCTGGCAATACGATTTCCGAGGAAAAAGCTAAAATGGTTTATGAAGCACTGATGCAGAAACAGCAGGCAATCGTTGAGAAAAAAGACAGATTTACACAACAGGTGGCAAATATGGAATTAAACATGAACCTGCAATTGCTGGATACCATTACAAATTTTCTTAAAAGGTATAACGAAATTTACAAATTCGATTATATCCTCACCTATAAAATGGCGGGCGATATACTAATTGCCAATGATACCCTTGATATTACAAATGATATTCTGATATCCCTGAATAAGGAGTACAATGAACGGAAAAAATAAATCCGGATGAAGTATTTTTTCCTGATATTCATTATTCTTGCTCTGTTTGCTTGCAAGAACCAACAGTCACCCTCCGGCTCAGATCTTCAAAAACCAGATTCCCTCATCCCGCGCAGGCAGATGGTCAGGATTCTTACAGATATGCATCTAACGGAAGCTGCTTTGACCTATTTAAAGACGAAAGGAGAAACATCGAATAGCCTCTCCGACGATTATTACAATGCTCTTTTTTCAAAGTATAAGATTTCCAGGGAAAACTTTGAATCCAATTTCGACTATTACAAACGTGATCAGGAAAATCTTATCAAGATTTATGAGGAGGTAATAAACAATCTTGAAATTTTGAAAAAACAAAGGGAACCAAAAGGAAAATAAATTCCTGCGTGAAACCACCCGTATCATTTTTTTGTATAGACAGCAATGGCAGTATAGGTATTTGCGAGATCATTGAATACGTAATTCCAATTTATTTTTGTTGTTCCCTGCAATCCACCAGATCCGTTATCAATGATCCAGCCGGTACTAAGTGTCTGAGGTAAAGGGCTAATGGTAATATTATTTCCGGAAATTGTGGCCTGTGTTTTAACACCGGAACCTGCACCGGCAAAATTTTCAATAAAGACTCCGTCAGATGAAGAGGGATCACTCGTAATAGCAACTTCATATGTCAGTTTGGTCCAATTTTCATTAACAGTCCAAACTCCAATGAAATTGGCTCTTGCATCAAAAGGATCAGGGGTAACTGACTCTGTTTGGCAGGATGACAATCCTATCTGTAAAAGCAAAAGAACGGCCCAGGCGGCTTTTGTTAATTTTTTCATATACGATGGATTTTACTTATGTACAATGCTAAATTACAATTATTATTTTAGAGGAATACAATTCAATCAGATAGTTCTTTAAGAAGGTTATCAACAAGCCGGCTGGCGCCAATCCTGAAGAGATCTTTTGTCAACCAATCTGTTCCAAGGAGATACCGGACCAGCACATAGTATCTTATGGCCTGTTGGGGACTTACAATTCCGCCTGCAGGTTTGAATCCAACCTTACGACCTGTACTGAGATAATGTTCATTAATTACTTGTAACATAATGTAGGCTGCATGTTCTGTTGCGGCAGGCAGATATTTCCCGGTTGAGGTTTTTATGAAATCAGCGCCTGCGGCAATTGCAATCTCACCAGCCTTCTTTATATTATTACCGGTTTGGAGCTCACCTGTTTCAAGAATTACTTTCAGATGAATTGTTTTGATGAACTCTTTTACTGCCGAAATCTCATCATAAACGTACTGGTCATTTCCCTCTAATAATTTGCCCCTGGAGATAACGAAATCAATCTCATCCGCCCCCTCATCAACGGTATATTTGACCTCTTCCAGCTTTAAGAAAAGCGGCGCCTGCCCGGAGGGAAAATACCCGGTTACGGCCGCAACTTTGATCCCCGTTCCGGATAAAAATCTTTTTGCTGATCTGACAAATGTCGGATAAACACAAACGGCAGCAGGAAATGGAAGCCCTTGGTTAACAAAGGAGCTGGCTTTATTGCAAAGTTGAGCTATTTTTTCATTGTTATCTGAACCTTCCAATGTTGTCAGATCAATACATGAAAAGATGTCTTTCATAATATTTTTATCGCTGAGGACTTTCGGTTCTCCAGCAAGAATATCATCAATCAACTTTTCAATGATGGCCGGTGATAAATCGTACCAATGATCTGAAGGGTTCATTATCAGGTCTTCTGTCAGAATGAAAAATTTATACCCAGGCTGGGCATAATTGGAAGTTGGTCTACGCGGACATATTGAATCCTGTCGAAATAAAAAATGTTTTGTTGGTTGAACAGGTTAGTAATACTGAGATTGATTTCCATACGGGCGGTCCGCCCCAGCTCAAATTTCTTTTTTACACTTATATCTACACGGCTGTAATAAGGCAGTCTGCCGGTATCATAAGTTGCGTAAACAATCCCAAGGTCGCCGTTCTGTGTGATGTAATTTGTGCCAATGTTGTTCATATTGATCATTTCATAGAATCCCTGAGTTTGGGTAAAAGGGAAACCGGAACCATAAGTCCAGCGCGCATCAGCTTCCCATCCAAGTTTCTTGCCGAAAAGATAGGTTGCTGTGAGGTTTACGGTATTTCTCCGGTCATATGGAGGTACATATTCTGTAACACCGTCGGACCGATTAATGAATCCAAGAGAATAAACTAACCAGACATTTATGTGTTTTGTATTATATTTTAATGAAAAATCTACGCCTTCAGCATCTCCTGTTTCGATAATGAAATCTTTTTTTAAGTTATCAGGCTTATCTTTATTGGCAGCATTGTCATCGTAAAGTTTATTTCTGTTCAGTGTCGTCAATTGCGGATAATACTTATAATAGCCTTCCACATTAAGGAAAAGATTTTTAGTCAGGTCCCATTCAAATCCCAGGACTACCTGGTCGCATTTCTGAAGTTTCGAATTGACGGGTCTCCCATTGAATTCGGATGGCAGATTATCGGGTCCATAAATAAAACCGTAGAATAGATTCACTACATCCTGATCATAGGTAGTGCTGATGAGGTTCTGTGAGTACATTCCGGCAGCCATTTTTAACCTGAAGTTGTTGGATATATTATATTTTGCGGTAAACCTTGGCTCAATTGACAATTCAGACAAAGAAGCGTAATATTCAAGCCGGAGACCGGGTTCCAGGATAAATTTCCCAACGACCCATTTGTATTTACCGTAGAAAGTAAGGTTGGTATTATTGAGGGAATAATCTATTTTGCGGTTTACTGAATTAAAGAAATCAAAAACTGTATTTCCTCCATTTATTTCAATACCGTATTTAAGTGCATTTTTTGCAAAAAAATAGGTAAAATGAAGACCAAAGCAAAATTCATTTATCGAACTTGACCTTGGTGAATAGTCTATTTGTTTAAGTGTCACTTTATAATTCGAATAGGCCAGATTCCCTTCAAGCAAGACGGATGATCTGCCCGGGATCACAACAAAATTGGCACCTACACCATTGGCACGCCAGTTATAATCCTGAAGAATATTGTATTGAACATCGTCCCTGAAACTGAAACCATAAAAATTCACTTTGCTGCCATTAGGGGCATTGACAGATATTTTTCCGTAGATATCAAGGTAGTTGTAGGGTAGTCCGTTTTCGTCAATGTATTTATAAAAGATCTTGGAACTTTGCTGAAGATAGGAATTTTTGATTGAGAAAGCAAAGGATGCACTTGGCGAATCGTCCGTTTTTTGCTTGACAATGGGCCCTTCAACCAGGAGTTTCGCACCAAAAGTACTTATATCAATCTTTCCTGCGAATCTTTTTTTATTCCCATCACGGGTGGTTATATCCATAATGGATGAGAGCCTGCCACCATACTCAGCATTAAAACCACCTGTATAGACATCAACACTTTTAAGCAGGTCAACATCAAAAACAGAAAATAATCCGATAGAATGGAATGGGTTGTAAATGGTCATCCCATCCAATAATACCCTGTTCTGAACCGGTGGACCGCCACGGATATAAAGTTGTCCTCCCTGATCACCGGTAAAGATGACGCCGGGGAGAACCTGCAGGTATTGTGCCAGGTCAGGTGTTCCTCCTATCATTGGGATCTGGTCGATCTCTCTTGGAGATATCTTGATTATAGAAGTCTGGGTTTCCGATTTTTTATCCTGTCGAGAGGCTGAAACACTGATCTCTCCCAGTTCAAATGCGGATTTGGTGAGGTAAAGTTTTTTTGTGATAAATTCGTTTGCCTTGATTGCGATTTGTATTCTCAGGGTATCGAATCCCATATAGGTAACCATGAGTTCATATTGACCTGCAGGGATTCTGGTGATTGCAAAATAACCATTGACGTCAGTAGCAGCACCCATAGATGTTTTGGAAAAGTAAACATTGGTGAAAATGACCGGTTCACCGGTAGCAGTTTCATACACAAATCCCCTGACTGTTCCACCCTGTCCAAATGAATCAAGCGTGAAAAAGAATAAAAAGAGAAAAAGCAGGAAAGTGGATAGGAGAAAGGATCTCAAATTCATGTCAATAGTTTATCGCTCAAAAAATAAAAACAAGGGACAAAAGTAGATATTTTGCCTAAGAAAAAACAAAAAAAATGCCCGTGATTCAGTTTTTTGTTATTAAAAAGGTTAATAATGGATTATGTATCGTTTATTAGCCGCTATGTAACCTTAGGAAATTTGGAAAATAGTATTATTTTTGTCAATCGAAGAAATACAGATATCTATGCAAAAGTTATTACTTCTGGGAGATGAGGCTATAGCACAAGGTGCTATTGATGCTGGTATTTCAGGTATTTATGCTTATCCGGGAACACCATCGACGGAGATCACGGAATATGTTCAGAACCTGAAACGAACTTCAAAGCAGAACATCCATTCCAACTGGTCTGCCAACGAGAAAACAGCAATGGAAGCAGCACTTGGCATGTCTTATGCCGGAAAAAGAGCCATGGTCTGCATGAAACATGTAGGTCTTAATGTTGCTGCCGATCCTTTCATGAACTCTGCGATTACCGGAGCTAATGGTGGGATGATCGTTGTTGCTGCCGACGATCCGTCAATGCATTCTTCGCAAAACGAGCAGGATTCAAGGTTTTTTGGCAAGTTTGCCCTGATGCCGATGCTTGAACCCTCCAACCAGCAGGAGGCTTATGATATGGTTCATTATGGATTCGACCTTTCCGAAAAATATAAGATACCTTTTCTTCTTCGTATCACAACACGCCTTGCTCATTCAAGATCGGGTGTGGTTAAAAAAGAACCACGGGCAATGAATGACCTGGCTATGCCTTCCGATCTAAGGCAGTTTGTACTACTTCCTGCAATTGCAAGAAAAAGATACCGCAACCTTTTAAATGAACAACCATTATTTGAAATGGAATCGGAAAATTCCTCCTTCAACAGCTATATTGACGGTGCTGATAAATCGTTGGGAATTATCGCATGTGGTCTTGCATATAATTATCTGCTTGAAAATTATCCCGACAGAATTGTCCCTTATCCGGTAATTAAGATCGGACAGTATCCCTTGCCGAGGAAAATGATTGAAAAATTATGTGATGAATGTTCAGAAATCCTGGTTCTGGAAGATGGTTATCCTTTGGTTGAAGAACAACTGAGCGGTATCCTGATGAGGGGGATTAAAGTAAAAGGAAGACTTACCGGGGACATTCCAAGAGACGGGGAATTGAACCCGAACATTGTAGCCCGTGCACTCGGTATTGAAGATACTAAAGGCCTATCTGTTCCGGAAATTGTCGTGCCCAGGCCTCCTTCACTTTGCGCGGGATGTCCGCATATTGATTCTTTTAATGCATTAAATGAAACGATGGCATTGTTACCAAAAGGACGGGTTTTCTCAGATATCGGGTGTTACACTTTGGGTGCATTGAAACCCTATGAAGCTATCAATTCATGCGTGGATATGGGAGCTTCCATAACAATGGCCAAGGGAGCTGCCGATGCCGGTTTGATCCCCTCTGTGGCGGTTATAGGTGATTCCACTTTCACTCATTCAGGTATAACAGGGTTACTTGATGCAGTGAATGATAAATCACCCATAACGGTTTTTATTCTTGACAATGAAACTACCGGCATGACAGGAGGTCAGGAATCATCGGCTAAAGGTAGAATTGAAGACATTTGCAAAGGAGTTGGAGTTGATCCGGAACACATTCATGTCCTCAGACCATTGAAAAAATACCATGCGGAAAATGTAAATATTATCAACAAAGAACTTGAATATCATGGCGTGTCGGTTATCATTCCCCGCCGCGAATGTATAGTTACCATTGACAAGCGAATGAGGGAGAAATTTAAAGAAAAATAAAACTATTTACATGAAAAGAGATATCATCCTTGCTGGTGTAGGTGGGCAGGGAATAATTTCCATTGCAGCAATTATTGGATATGCTGCACTACAACAAGGTCTTTTTCTGAAACAATCAGAAGTTCACGGAATGAGCCAACGCGGAGGAGATGTTTCATCTAACCTCAGGATTTCCGACAAGGAAATTGCATCTGATCTGATCCCATACGGTAAAGCAGATTGTATCATTTCAATAGAACCAATGGAGGCTTTAAGGTATCTTCCTTACCTCAGTTCTAATGGTTGGGTGATCACCAATACCAAACCCTTTATTAATGTCCCCATTTACCCGGATATTAATAAGGTTCTTGAAGAGATCCGTTCTCTGCCCCATCATATTGCCCTGGATGCCGATTCAATCGCAAAAGAAGCCGGATCATTCAAAACTGCCAACATCGTGATCCTCGGAGCTGCATCCCCCTTCCTTGATATGGAATATGAGAAGTTTGAAAGTGCAATCCGTTATATTTTCAGGAATAAAGGAGACATCATAATACAAATGAACCTGACTGCATTAAAAGCCGGAAGAGACTTTGCAGACAATCACATGGATCATGATTAATATTTCTTCATATATTTGTATCCTTTAAGATTCTATACAATTGAAATTTAAACTATGAGGATTTTACAACGAAAAGCATCACATTTTACAGAACCTCAACGGATTGAAAAGATGGGGATTTATCCCTTTTTCAGAATGATCGAATCCGACCAGGATACTGTCGTTACAATCAAAGGGAAAAAAGTATTGATGTTTGGTTCGAATAGTTATATGGGGCTTACGAACCATCCTAAGATAAAAGAAGCATCAAAAAAAGCTATTGATAAATACGGTTCAGGTTGTGCGGGATCCCGATTTCTCAACGGAACACTCGACATTCATATTGAACTTGAAAACAAACTGGCCGAGTTTGTTAAAAAGGATGCTACCCTTGTTTACAGTACAGGTTTTCAGGTAAATATCGGCGTGATTCCTACAGTTACAGGTCGAAACGATTATATCCTTATCGATGAAATGGACCATGCATCGATCATTGAAGCTACGCGTCTTTCTTTTGCAAAAGTAATGAAGTACAGGCATAATGACATGTACTCATTAGAGCGTTTATTGAAAAAATGTGAGTCAAACCGAATTAAGTTGATTGTGGTTGATGGTATATTCAGCATGGATGGTGATATTGTCGATCTTCCCGGTATTGTTCAACTGGCTGAAAAATATGATGCAACAGTGATGGTCGATGATGCCCATGCCATTGGTGTTATCGGAGAACAAGGTTCCGGAACCGCTTCACATTTTGATCTCACTGAAAAGGTGGATCTGATCATGGGCACCTTTAGTAAATCATTGGCCTCTTTGGGCGGATTTATCGCCAGCGATTTTGAAACGATCAATTATATCAAACATCACTCACGATCATTGATGTTTAGTGCAAGTATTACTCCTGCTTCAGCTGCTGCGGTAATCGCCGCCCTCGAAATTATTAAAGATGAACCCGAGCGGATGCAAAAATTATGGGAAATCACTCACTATGCAATTGATAATTTCAAAAAACTTGGATTTGATATTGGTCAGACCCAAACACCAATAATTCCTCTCTATATCAGGGATAACATTTTGACTCTGAAACTGGTACGTATGTTGATGGATGAGGGCGTCTTTGTTAACCCGGTTGTTTCTCCTGCCGTCAGTAAAGACGATACACTGATACGTTTTTCTTTAATGGCGACTCATACGAAAGAACAAATCGATATTGCACTTGAAAAGATAGCAAGACTATCAAGAAAACTTGGCATCATTGGTAATAAAGCATAATCAATCAAGGATGATGGAGATTGAAATAAAAAGAGTAATCACCCGTAAGGAGCTGAAGAAATTTATTGCATTTCAATACAAGCTTTATGCAAATAACAAATACTGGTGTCCTCCTCTGAGGTTCGACGAACTGAACAATCTGCGAAAAGATAAAAATGCCGCCTTTGACTTCTGTGAAGCCGAATATTGGTTAGCTTATAAAGGAAATGAGATAGTCGGAAGAATTGCCGGAATAATACATAATAAAAGCAATGAACGATGGAATGAAAAATTAGTTCGTTTCGGATGGATTGACTTCATTGATGATCTTGCTGTTTCGCGAAAACTAATTGAAACTGTCGAGAACTGGGGTAAAGAAAAAGGGATGACAGGTATTCATGGCCCTCTGGGGTTCTCAGATATGGATAACGAAGGAATGCTTATCAAGGGATTTGACGAAGTTCATACCCTGGCCTCAATCTACAATTATCCCTATTACCCGGTACATATGGAAAAGCTGGGTTTTGGTAAAGCTGCTGACTGGGTTCAATGGGAGTTCGATGTTGCCCCTACAATTCCTGATAAAGTAGAAAGATTATCGCAACTTGTACAGGAGAAGTACAAACTTAGGGTATTAAAGGCTAAAAAGGCAAAGGAACTGATACCATATGCAAGAAAGATGTTCACTATGCTGAATAAAGCATTTGACGAACTATATGGATTTACTGCTTTGACTGAGAAACAGATGGATAGTTATACAAAACAATATTTCGGTTTTATCCAACCTGAGTTCGTATCATTTGTACTTGATCAGAGCGATGAAATAGTTGGATTCGGAATTTCAATGCCCTCGCTAACCAAAGCACTTCAGAAATGCAACGGGAAATTATTCCCTTTTGGTTTTATTTACATTCTGCGGGCAATGAAAAAGAATGACACCATCGATATGTATTTGAATGGCGTAAGACCCGATTATCACGGTAAAGGTATAAATGCACTTTACTACAACGAACTGCACAAAGCATACCTCAATGCCAACATCAAAAAAGCAATAACCAATCCTCAGCTTGAAGACAACGCCAAAGCGCTGACCATCTGGAAAAATTTTAATGGCCGTCAGCATATTTCGAGAAGATGTTGGGTTAAGCATTTTAGTTAGCAGTCGGCAGTCGGAAGTCAGCAGTAAATTTCCAAATCAGACAAAAATGGTAAATATCCTAATTACTGGTGCCAGTGGGTTCATTGGCAGTTTTCTCGTTGAGGAGGGAATCAAACGTGATTACCAGGTTTATGCAGGTATCCGGAAATCCAGTTCGAAAGAATATCTTAAGGATCCGGGAATCCGGTTCGTAGTATTAGATTTCTCGTCAGTTGACAAGATCGTTTCTACCCTGGAAGAATATAAAAGACAAAACATCAGGTTTCATTATATTATCCATAACGCAGGTCTGACGAAAGCGCAAAAAAAAGAGGATTATTCCAGGGTGAATTATCTCAATACAAAGAATTTTATTGAAGCCCTTCAACAGGAAGACATGATCCCTGACAAATTCATATTTATCAGCAGTCTTGCAGCTTTTGGTCCAGGGAATCCAAAAACGCTTGAACCGGTCAGACTGACAGACAAACCAAATCCAATAGAATTGTATGGTAAAAGCAAATTTGAAGCTGAAACGTACATTCAATCCCTGACAAATTTTCCATGGCTGATATTCCGTCCAACAGGTGTTTATGGTCCGAGAGAAAAGGATTATTTTGTGTTTTTTCAGACAATCAGCAGAGGATTTGAGACTTATATTGGAAAAACGAAACAAATCCTGACATTTATTTATGTCAGGGATCTTGTGAGGGTGATCTTCGATGCAATTCAATCATCCATCATAAGAAAAGCATATTTTGTCTCCGATGGGAACGAGTATGATACGGTCTCATTCGCCGCGATCACAAAAAAACACCTGAATAAGCGGACCATACGGCTTGTAGTTCCGCCAAGGGTGGTTAAGAGCATTGCCTTGTTATTAGAGAAGTCGTACGGGATCTTCGGGAAAATTCCTACACTCAATACAGACAAGTATAAAGTGATGAGCAGTACAAACTGGAAATGTGAAGTTGAACCGTTACAAAATGATTTCAACTTCAAGGCTCAATATGACCTGGATAATGGGGTTAAAGAGACACTGGAATGGTATATAAAAGAGGGTTGGTTATAGAAGTTGATTCCTATTCCATAATTATTTTTCTCATTACAACCTCCGTTTCATTCATGATTCTAAGAAAATAAATGCCTCTTGATAAACCTACAGCTCCGATGGATCTGGAGACCCGGCCAGGTAAAATTACAGAAGTTTCGACATAAAGTTGCTCACCTGTCACAGAGATCAGTTCCAGGGTCATCTTTTGATATTTGTCATTATTGAAGCCAACATTGAACCTGTCACGTGCCGGATTTGGAAAAACCATCAATTCATGCATCGCATTCTCATTTAAGCCCAGAGTGGATCTGGGGTAATAGAATTCCCAGCCCTCTCCGGTCACCGAACTGTTCGAGGTGAAGATCAGGAACAATTTCCCACTTGGAGATGAGACAGGATCAGGAGGATTGAGGTCATCATAATGGCCTGAAATAGTAGCAAGCAAGGTCTGCGAATCGAGGTCATAGATCCTCAATACATCCATGTCAGGCTCCGAGTCAAAGAACTTAAAGTAAATTGTAAGTGTATCAGGGTTCGATAAAAGCAACTTCCATTTGCAATTCGAGTTGTTGTGATAGTTGAAACGGAAACTTCCATCAGAAACTTCAGCAGTATCTGCAATAAGCGTGGTTGTTCCTTTACACCAGACAGGTGATTCAGTTGAATAAGTCAATGACCACCCTGGAGCAGGACTTCCTCCATGGGCTTTGAAGAGGATCAGGAGTGTATTCCCAGTAGATGTAACGGGAGAAGGCAATGTATTTCCTGAGAAAGATCCCAATACCGGTGAAGTCTGAATGCTTCCATCATAAATGATCACAGAGTCATCAGGATTTATATCAAAGTTGTCGAATGTCAGAGAAATATTCGATATCGAGTCTTCATCACCCTGAGGCAGTAAGAGCCAACCACATGAAGACGGAGTTTTATAATGATGCAAGGGTCCGCTTCCATCCTCGATTGTCCCCTCGTTGAAATTTATGATGTTTGCTGTTCCATTGCAATAGATAGGGTAGTTGTAATTGACCGTATCAGGGTAACAGTTGATAATCAGCTCCTGTGCCAGGTTAAAATTATTTCCTCCGGGTGTCAGATTGTCAAGCAGGAAATAACCGTCAGATGATCCGCCCCACCCGAAATTGAAATGGAAATAATCAGTTCCCTGATAACCGTCACAAACAAAAGCATGCCCCATGACATTTGGGACAGACCATCCGGCGTAATAAAGAGGCATCCTGCGGTCAAGATGGGCGATGATCAGGCTATCCCAGTCGAGGTTGGTACTGTCGCGAAAAACATATTGTGTTTGAGGAGAATATTTGAAATAAGTTCTCAGGGCGTAAGCTGCTTTATGATTATACATGCCTGATGAGGCTGGCCCATAAACCAGGTCGCAGGAAACTCCCAAGTGATACAGCAGTTCAGCAATTCCATAATTGAATGCTGAAATGGATGCTTTCATGTTATTCCATTTATAAGTCGCACTGTCAAAGTCAACATGCTGGATTCCGTAAGTTGAATCCATGTATGTATAGGAACCAACACCTGTCTCTGGCCAACGGTAGTAATACATGATCTGCCCCATCGCAGTCGGTACACACCCGGCAAGCGCATGACCTCCTGAACCAGAAGGATCAGAGGGGCACATTCCGTTATAGGGAGAGGTTTGATTCCATTTGGAAGTGATAAATGGCTGAACTTCCCTTCCCCTGAAAACAGAATGTGTCAGCGGGTCTTGTGATAATAGTCGTTTCCATTCCTGAACGGTTTTGTTGTCTGGACCGGCATTTGACGAGATAGCATATTGGATCTGTCGGGCGTACTGCTGCATCCATGCCACAAACTGAGGCGGCAGATTGCTTTCCGAATATCTTCCTTCCAACGAATAAGACAATACCGGGGGAACTACATCATCAGCTGATACAATTACCCACCCCCTGTCAGAAATATTAAAAATATAATAAAGAGGGATTTTTGTATTGTTTTTAAAAAATGTTTCCAGAACTTTCAACGAATTGTAATTGGTCTGGCGATGCTGAGCAATTCTTTCGTAAAAGAAACTTATCGCTACCCGTTTGGCATCCTGAACGGATACTTGTTTTGCAAACAGAGGAAGATTGAAAAAAAAGAGAACAGTAAAAAAGAGTATCTTCTTTTTCATGAGAAAATTATAAGTTTATTGAACAACCACCTTAGTAGTTGCAGTTCCCTGATCACTGGTAATACGCAAAAAATAAACACCTCTCATCATTGAAGTAAGATCAAGTCGTTTTTCAAAGTATCCTTTGAAATTGTCAAGTGATTGAGAATAGATCAATTCACCTTTCATCGAAACAAGGTCTAAGTGAACTGACTGACTCTCATTGATGGAAAACCGGATATTCAGAAAGTCATTGGCTGGGTTAGGAAAGATTTCCAGGTTTTCAAATATTTTTTTATCAGTTGTACCAACAGTAATGGAATAGCTGGCATCCCATCCTTCATCCCTGATAGTGGCATCGGAGGTGAAAACGATCAACATCTTACCTGATGGAGAAGTCACAGCTGCAGGAGGAGTAGTTGAATAATCGCCTGAATAGGTAGCCAAAAGAGTACCGGGTGGGTTGAGGTCATAGATCTGAACTTTATCATTGTCCTGTTGTGTTTTGAAATTATTGAAGGCCAAAGTCACAGTTGCAGCATCGGTTGGCATAATTTTCCACTTGCAACTTGATGTGTTACGGTAGTTAAAGAGTTCACTCCCATCTGATATTTCGCCGCTGGGTTCTGTCAAAGTGGTCGAGGATTGACAGAATGCAACAGGGGAAGAACTGTATGAGGCCAAGAATCCGGTTGCTGTTCCTGAACCATTGCTTGAGAAAGTAACGAAAAGAGCAGGTCCTGTCGAGGTGATTGGCGACGGAGCAGTCGAACCGCTGTAACTTCCCAGCAGAGTAGCAGAAGCACTCGATCCGTCATAGACTTTTACTTCATCACCTGATGCAATGTCAAATCTTCCAAAAGTCAGCGTGACTGTTTGAATGCTGTCATCCGGAGCAATGAGCCAGCTGCAATCGGCATTGTTGGAGTAATCAGCAAGAGGTCCGCTGCCATCTTCAATGGTTCCGAAATTATTTGTAGTAACATTGGTTTGTCCGGTACAATAAGTCGGATATAATGCAGGATCTGGTGCAATATGAACGGCTGCTTCCTGGTTGTTGTTAAAAGTATATCCCCCGGGATTCAGGTTGTTGAGATAAAAATAGCCGTTGGATGAGCCTGACCATCCCCAGTTCATATGGTAATAGTTGGTAGCCATGTAACCGTCGCATACCCATGAATGACCACCACCTGACCCAGTGCCCCCGTATTGAACAGGTTTACCGGCAATAAGATCATCCTGTAATAAAGTATTCCAGTTAGCTGTAGTATAATATTGTTTTTGCACGGATTGACAAGTTGATGCATATTTGAAATAGTTTTTCAACGCAATCGGTACTGTGGAAGTGTAAGCGCCTGATGAGCATAGGCCATCAATATTGTAAAACATATTTACTGAAATTCCGGCATGATAAGAAATAAGGGCCACAGGGTTGCATTCCTTGTTTGGTTGATTATTCATGCCATTCCACTCATAAGTGGTATTGCCAAAATCCGCATACAATGTTCCATAATTGGTATGGCTGTCGGTATGTGAGCCTTCTCCCTGGTTAGGCCATCTCCAGTAATACATGATCTGTACCATTGCAGTTGCAACACATCCAACTGTAACATGTCCACCCAATGATCCACAATCTGGTTCTGCCGGGCACATTGTATTGTACGGAAAACCCTGGTCCCACAAGCTGGTAATAAGAGGAGCTACATCCAGTACTCCTTTTGTTTCTTTCTTTAACTGACTGACATCTGTCGATAACAACCTTTGCCATTCAACAGCACAGTTCTCATCGGCCTGAAGGTTGTTTTGAATATTGCTTGCAATCTCCTGTTTTCGATTATTCATCCAAAAAACGAATCCTTCTGGTTGATTTTCGACTGAATAGGAAGATTCGAACGAGAAACCAAGGATCGGGTAACATCCATCATCGGCTGTAACAATGACAAAACCTTTATTATTGATGTTGAAAACATAATATACCGGCTGGTCATTATATTTTTCAATAAATTCGCTGGTAATAGCGATAGATTCATAGGGAACGGCATCATGCCTGTTAACCTGTTCATAATATAAGTTCTTTGCGGCGAGCCTGGCGTTGACGATCTCAACCTGTTTAGCAATGGCTGAAAGGCTTATTCCAATAAAGAAAATGGAAAAAAGTACAAATAGTCTTTTCATATTTCAGTGAATTTTTGGTAATTACTACATTTTTTTGAATGCGTAAAGGTACAAAAAATAAATCTAATGATATTTCAGAATCAAATCATCCTGATTAAATTTGCCGAATAGTCATACATTCAATAAAATGTCAATACTTATAAAGAATATAAAAGAGCTTGTCCATGCCGAAGAAATCCCAAGACTGAAAGTTGCAGGCAAGGATATGGCAAAGCTAACCACTATCAAAGATGCATGGTTGCTGATTGAAGGAGACAGGATTAAAGATTTTGGGAAGATGTCAGAACTAAATACGAATTACGAGAATCATACAGAAGATAGCCCTGACAAATCAGCTCTTCAACACATCAGCTCATCAGTTCATCAGCTCATTGATGCTTCCGACAGCCTTGTATTCCCATCCTTCTGCGACAGCCATACCCATTTAGTTTACGCCGGTAGCAGGGAGATTGAATATGTTGACAAGATCAAGGGACTGAGCTATAACGAGATTGCTAAACGAGGTGGAGGGATACTAAATTCGGCCAAACGTTTACATGAAGCCTCGGAGGACGAATTGATTGAGCAGGCAATAGGCAGGTTGAATGAAATCATGATGCTTGGAACCGGTGCGGTGGAAATAAAAAGCGGGTATGGATTGACTGTAGATGATGAATTGAAGATACTCAGGGTCATCAACCGATTGAAAAAACTTACGCCAATCACTATTGTACCGACCTTTCTTGGCGCTCATGCTGTCCCTTCTGAATATAAAGGCAGGCAATCTGAATATGTGGATATTGTAATCCATGAAATGATCCCCCAGGTAGCAGCGGAGGGATTGGCGGATTTTATTGATGTTTTCTGCGATAAAGGATTTTTTACTCTGGAGGAGACCGACCGGATATTATTGGCAGGAATGAAGTATGGACTTCGTGCAAAGATCCATGCCAATGAACTGGATTATTCAGGTGGAATTCAATTAGGTATTAAATATAACGCACTTTCAGTCGATCACCTGGAGTTTACGGGTGATGCAGAAATAGAGTGTCTCCAGGGCTCAGAGACAATGCCGACGATATTGCCGGGCGCTGCTTTTTTCCTGAACATGAAGCTAGCCCCTGCCAGGAAAATGATAGATGCCGGGTTACCGGTGGCTTTTGCCAGTGATTTCAATCCTGGCTCCTCTCCTTCAGGAAACATGCAACTGATCCTTTCCATGGCATGTATCACCTACCGACTTCTGCCGGAAGAGGCCATTCATGCAACAACCATCAATACTGCCTATGCTATGGGTCTGAGCGAAGAACTCGGTTCCATTGCCCGGGGCAAAAAGGCCAATCTTTTTATTACCAAACCAATCCCATCCGTCGAGTTTATGCCATATGCATATGGCAGTAACAAGGTTGAGAGGGTCATTTTAAATGGTGAAATAGTGAAATAGCGAAATTGCGAAAGGCGAAAAGCGAAAAGCGAAAAGCGAAAAGCGAATGTCAAAAGGTATGGCTTTAATGAAAATAAAAACAAAGCTCTTTATCCGGCATAAAATTGCTCTTGTTCCAGGTAAGCGTGGCTTTACCGTCAATTATGGTCGAATTATTGGGTTTAAAAGTGGTTGAATCAATTGTGATCCTTGGATCATTCACGATAAGTTTGTAATTTCCCTGCGTTAACGGAGTAATCCAATATTTGATCTTGGTCAGGATATAGCCTGTGGTTCGTCCGTCATGATCCTGGACATAGCGAATTTTTAGTTTTTTCTCTTCTTTCGGGGAAAAATTCATGGAGAATAATATGCCTGCAATATTCTTTCTTGCCGGTTTGATATAGCTGTTTTTTGAACAATCGAAAACAGAGATCGAATCTACTTTTATGCTTTGTCCATGACAGGAAACAGGGAAGAAAAATGTCTTCTCAACCGCTTCACTGGAGCTGTTCTGGAAATAGATATCGCCTTTCACCTCCATATGCGCAGAATCGAGAAGGAAGGTCATGTTTTCGCGGTAAAAGGTAACGATTTGGCCGTTGGACAAGAAGCTAATAAACACCGGTAGGAAAAGGAAGAGCCTTTTTGTTTTCATTTGATAATAAAGAATAGTTAACAGCGGAAAGTTACGACATGTTTTAAGGAAATGCAAGAAGATTCTCAATAGCATGCAATCAGGCATATAACAAATTGATAATTAATCATTTTAAATAATTATCAACTTTGGGTTTTTCTTTTCAGCGGAAATCCCTAATTTTGAAGCCTCTAATTATTCCATCCTTTCAAACCAGATGAAGCAACCATTCGACCCCAGGCACAATTATGCGGCAACCCAAAACGCCATCGGATATGTCACGCGCAAAAATGCTACGCAGGAAGACTATGACCGTATCGGCTTTATGTCGGGACTTGAAGTTCACCAGCAACTAAAAACGAAGGAGAAACTCTTCTGCCATTGCCCGGCAGGGATCTACCAGAAATCAAATGAGTATGATGCCGAGTTGATCCGCCACATGCGGCCTACCCTCAGTGAACTGGGTGAATATGACGGAACGGCTTTAATGGAGTTCAAGACGCGGAAAAATATCATTTACCGCATCAGTAACAAAACTGCCTGCACGTACGATGTGGATGACACTCCTCCATTCCCGCTGAATCGTGAAGCTCTCAAAATTGCCATTGAAATTTCATTGCTGTCACGACTCAAAATCGTTGGAGAGGTTCATATCACACGCAAGCAATACCTTGATGGAAGCATTCCTACTGGGTTTCAGCGGACCGCAATCATTGGAGTGGAAGGAGAGATTCAACTCAGGAATAAAATGATCAGGCTGATCCAGCTTTCAATTGAAGAGGACTCCTGTCGTGAGGTATCAGATATCGGGCATGAAAGGATATACAGAACAGACCGGTTAGGAATGCCATTGATTGAAACAGTTACATACCCGGATTTTGTCAACCCGGATGAAGTAAAGGAAGGTGCGGATTACATCAGGTTCCTCAACCGCAGCACTGGTAAAGTTTTGACAGGTATCGGCTCAACACGCGCTGATGTGAACGTAAGTTGTCGTGGCGGAACAAGGGTTGAGATTAAAGGTGTCGCCCATACAGGGTGGATGCCTGAACTCACACACAATGAAGCTTTCCGTCAATGGGCATTGCTGCATATTCGTGAAGGGCTGAATGAAAAGATTAAAGAACCATCCGCCTGGAAGATATCATATAAAGAAATCGGGACGAAAGAGATAAAGATCGATCTTCCGGAGATTCATAAAAATCCTGATCAGAAAACAAAAATATATATTGTCAATATTCCTCAGTTCCAGGGAGTGCTTTCTCATTTCACTCAACCCGGACGAATTTTTGCCAATGAGATCACCACTCGCCTGAAAGTAGTTGCATGCATCGAACAACCCAATATGGTCCATTCTGAAATGTTGGAAGATACAATAGGGGAGAAGGTCTGGACGAAGGTCAGGAATTTACTGAAGAGCCATGAAGGAGATGCACAGATCATCTTCTGGGGCCCGGAAGCAGATATTCCTACTGCACTCGAAACCATAGAAGAACGTTGTAAAATGGCATTCAAGGGAGTTCCCAACGAAACGCGGAAATCTTTTAAAGATGGCACGACCATTTTTGAGCGGGTTTTGCCCGGTGCTGACCGGATGTACCCGGATACCGATTCGGCTCCCATACCTCTTGAAGATTCTGTGATAGAGGAATTGTCAGAAGGTATGCCGGCAGATATTTTTGATCGCCTCCACCAGTTGAAATCATGGAATGTTCCGGAAGATACATACACCTACATCCTGAAAAACAATCTCGTTCCTCTTATTGAAAATATCGAGTCGGAACTGAATGTACCAGGCCGGTTTACAGCTACCTTGCTGGCTCATACCCTGAAAAATATTCAGGGGAAATGCCAATATGCACATGGGTTTTCGTACCAATTGGTATTCGATCTCTTAGACTGGCTTAAGTCCCGGAATATTGACCTGGCAATTAGCCGGAAAATGTTGCATCATCTTTATGAACATCCCAAAATGGACTTTGAATCCATCCTTGTAACAATCGGGTTCAAAGAGATCGATGAAATAGAGATTACCGGGAAACTCCCTTTCCTGATCAGGAAATATTCAGAGATCCGTACCTCTAAAGACGATAAAGCAGGTCATCGCTGGATCATGGGTAACCTTAGCAGGAGCGCCCTCGGGAACATGCCTTTGGCCAAATTGGGAGGGATGATTAAAATCTAATAAGTAACAAAGTAACAAAGTAACAGAGTCACAGAGTAACAATTTAAATTTTACCATTTCACTATTTCACCATTTCACTATTTCACAATTTTCAGATGAGCGAAGACATATTCCAGGGATATAAAGGACGGGCACTCGAAGTACTTCAGAAATTCAATGCACGCGTTTGGGCAAAAGTAAAAGTTGACACAACCCGCGGGGTTTTTGAAGGATCCATACTGCCGAGGGCGGAGAATACTGACGATAAGCATATCGTTATGAAGTTTTTTACCGGCTACAATATCGGAGTAGATATTGAAACAATAACAAACATCGAAGAATTGGGTTATAAAAAAGCAGTTTATAAGATACCCGAAAAAGAATTTCCTTACACTGAAGGGAAACCTAACGTCAAATTGTTAGGGACAGGCGGAACCATTGCCTCGCGTCTTGATTACCGTACCGGCGCTGTTATCCCTGCCTTTTCCCCCGGTGAGCTGTATGGAGCAGTGCCCGAGCTGGCCGATATCTGTAACCTGACTACCGAAAAATTATTTGCAGTTTTCAGCGAAAATATGGGGCCTGATCAATATAAAAAGCTTGCCATTGCTATCGGGCAGGAGATTGAAAAAGGGATTGACGGTATCATCATTGGCCATGGTACCGATACCATGCATTATACTTCTGCTGCACTTACCTTTATGGTACAGAATTCTCCTATACCCATCATCCTTGTAGGTTCCCAGCGATCATCCGACCGTCCGAGTTCCGATGCCGCACTCAACCTGATGCATGCAGCCACCGCAGCCGGCCATGGCGACATCGCTGA
>Ga0247841_10005804_pt1 | contig 19614 bp, 16 predicted proteins | sample LaCruzMarch2015__2_FD_192410 | JGI IMG/M metagenome (GOLD analysis project Ga0247841, IMG submission 192410) | Freshwater microbial communities from meromictic Lake La Cruz, Castile-La Mancha, Spain - LaCruzMarch2015_18m | ecosystem: Environmental > Aquatic > Freshwater > Lake | place: Spain... | reverse complement strand
AGTCACGATGTCGGCTCATCGCATCCTGGGGGTGGAGAAGCTCCCAAGGGTCGGGCTGTTCGCCCGTTAAAGCGGTACGCGAGCTGGGTTCAGAACGTCGTAAGACAGTAGACCTATAGCGTTAATAACGCTATTAAATGAGCTGTCTATAAATCTAGCTATTTGCTGGAAACTCCGGAGTATCTTCGACTACTTGACAGGTGAGCTATCGTAGAGTTACGATAACTTTATGTCTAGTGATAATGTAAGAAGTGCGGACAATCAGCAGGCAGCTGGGAAAGAAATTTCTAATGAGTATTTAGCAGGATTCACCGATGGTGAAGGGTGTTTCTATGTGGGATTTGGTAAAAGAGAAGACTTGCCTCTTAAATGGCAGGTAATTACCGAATTTCATGTAAGTCAAAATCCGGGCGGAAAAAATGTCTTAGAAGAGTTCAAAAAGAGGCTTGGTTGTGGGTATTTAAAACGCAATCATGCAAAAAGCTTAAAAGACAAAACTTGGATTTTGATTATAAAAGATAGAAAGGATTTAAAAGAAAAACTTATTCCTTTTTTTTGCAAACACAAACTACATACAAGCAAGCAAAAAGATTTTGAAATTTTTGTAAAAGTGCTTGAAAAAATTGAAGCGGGGAAGCATCTAACTCACGACGGTTTTAAACAAATCGTTGATTTAGTTTTTGCTAGTACTCGAGTAACAAATAAAAGATACTCAAAAGAATTACTTCTTTCCTAGAGCCTCAGAGACTACATACTAGAATTCCGATTAAATCGGGATAAGATATAGTCCGAACTGCATGGCGACATGTAGAACGTAACAGAAATGTTGCGTCATTCGAAAGAATGTAACATATTGTCGGTCTCTATCCAGGACAACCGATTGAGATTTGAGGAGATTCGTCCCTAGTACGAGAGGACTGGGATGAGGAAATCCCTGGTGTGCCAGTTGTTCTTACAAGAGCAGCGCTGGGTAACTATATTTCCAACGGATAACCGCTGAAAGCATCTAAGTGGGAAGCCGCCTCCAAGATTAGATCTCTGTTGCCGCAAGGCAACGTAAACCCCTCGTAGACTACGAGGTTGATAGGCAGGCAGTGGAAGGACCGCGAGGTTTTAAGCTTACCTGTACTAATGGTTGAAAGAGTAGATTTAAAAATTAATACCTTCTCTTCACTTTCAAAGAGCTAAAAGCACTTTGAAGAAAGTAATTCCTTGGTAATTTGAGCGGTATGGTACCACCTTTTCCCATTCCGAACAGAGAAGTGAAACGTACCAGCGCTTACGATACTTTTGCGATATGCAATGGGACAATAGGTCATTGCCAGGGGATTTCTTTCTTCAAAGCCAGCATCTAATTTTTATTTTCCCCAACGATTAAGATAAGTATTTACCGCGGTTTGATAATGCTCAAATGCTAGTTTCGCACCCATAACCATTAGTTTATCGGTAGCTACTGCTTTTCCGGTTTGCTTATCAATCTCTAGGGGTATTTCTTCATGGAGAGCATGCCTTTTTTTAACTAAAAAGTCGTCTCTTGGAGTTTTTTCTCCGCCAGAAAACGCTTTCAATAAAGCTTTCATTAGATTTTCTTGCGGAGACTGATCATCCAAGGGTTTTTCTGGTGGAATTTTATCTGAATAGATTTCGGACTCCTCAAGCATTTCTGTCAAACTTCTTTTAAATTCTATTGCCCTTAAATCCAGATTTACATTTTTACCGTGCCTTGCTTTATCTTCAATTTCCAGAAGCAGACTTTGAATATACAAAACTCCGCTTGGGTCTTTTTTCAAAAGCTGCTTAGCCTTGCCATATTCCTTGCTAAATTTAACAATATTATTACTCAAGGAAGCTGGTATTACTTCATACATGGGAGTTGCTACTAAGCTGTCATAGCCTTTTTTTGCAGAATTGAATTCTGATTCCGGCAAAACGTTTTCGGGTTTTGGAAAAACATCAGCAAAATTTTTTGTAAATTTGATCTGTTCATCAGTTAGAAAAACATTCATTTTGCCTAGGCTTTCTTTTCTCCTAAAAATATTACTAAAAGTGGCAAGAGCGAAAGCTGCAGCATTTCTTCTGGTTTGTTTTTGGGGCTCTGTCAAAGGCTGTTCTTTGCCAAAAGATTTTTCTAAAATGTCTTTTGCTTCATCCGCCATAAAATGATTATAGCATAGTGAATTTGATGAGGATTTTATCTTCAGGGGCAAGCTGTTTTTCGCTTGATTCTATCCTATAATAATGATAGAATATTTTCCTATGACAAATAAAGAAGTTTTTCTTAGTTCGGAAGAAGCTTTAAAAAGAAAAAAGCAAGAAGTAACTAAAGAAAAAATAAAAGGCAATCTCTTGCGTGTTGGAGGTTACGGAATCATAGGAGGTATAGTATTATTAATTACAGAATTTGCCAATGATCAGAATCCTTTAATTATTGCGGGTTCACTTATATTGGGTGCTGGTTTGGCAACAACAACAATGACTGAGGGCGATAAGGCTTTGTCCAATGCCCGTCTAATATCAAAAGAAATTGATGAAATCCAAGAATCCATGACAGATAAGTCTCCAACAGTAAAACAAGAATCTCATTAATTTGTTCGTTGTTCTTCATTGTTTTTTGTGGTAGAATAGCTAAACTGTTTCGGGTTCCAGACGGAACCCGATGAGAAAGGTGAATTTAATGAATGTCAAATTCAACATCCACTAAAAAAGCTACATCAATGGCTGAGTTGATGAAAAAAACTCAGGTAACTTCCTTTATTTCTCCTCACAAAGGCGACATGCTCTCGGGAATTATTACCAAATTAACCAGCAGTGAAATTCTGATTGATATAAATGCAAAAACAGACGCAGTTGTTTTGGAAAAAGAAAGAAATATTCTTAACAAAATTCTTTCTTCTTACAAGGTGGGGGATAAAGTTCAGGTTCAGGTGTTAAATCCTGAATCAGATTTTGGCTATCCGGTTGTATCTTTGCGCCGTTCAGTTGGCGATATCACTTGGGACAGGCTTTCGGTATTGCAAAAAGAGCAGACACCGGTTGAAGTAACCTTGGATATGGCGACCAAAGGCGGATTTTTAGCCACAACTGCAGATGGAATTTCCGGATTTTTGCCAAATTCCCATACTTCAAGTCTGCAAAATCCACAGGGCCTGATTGGAAGCAAAATTAAGGTTGTTGTTTTGGAGCTTAACCGGGAGCTGAATAAAATTATTTTTTCCCAGAAACAGGTGATGGGTCCGGCGGATTTCCAGAAACTAATTAAAAATTTGAAAATTGGACAAAAAATTGACGCAGTTGTTTCAAATGTGGCTCCATTTGGAGTGTTTCTTTCGATTCCTGTTGATGATAACACCCCTCAAGGTGCAGGCAAACTAGCAGAAGGGTTTGTGCATATTTCCGAAACATCCTGGGAAAACGTAGAAAATCTAAATGATAATTTCAAAATTGGAGACAAAATTACAGGAATAGTAATCGGTTTTGACAAAGAAAGTAGGCGGGTAAATCTTTCTCTAAAAAGATTATCAGCTGATCCATTTGAGAAAAAAATGGATGAGCTTACAATTGATAAAAAACTCACTGCCAAAGTTACAAGAATCATTTCATCAGGAGTGCTTTTGGATCTTGGCAATAACATTACCGGACTTATTAAGAAAGAAAAAATTCCGGTTAAAATAACTTATAAAGAAGGACAGGAAGTTGACGTTACAGTTTCCTTGGTTGATAAAAAAAGACATCGGGTTGAAGTCACTCCGATACTTACCGCCAAACCCATCGGATATAGATAATAGTATTAAGTATAAAGCATTTAGTATATAGGGAAAGCTCTATACTTCATACTAAATACTCAATACTTTTTCTTCTTCAGATTTAAGCCTTCAAGTAGTATAATAACGTTGCATGAAGTCAAAGGTTTCATTTGTTTGTCAGGAATGCGGTTATGATTCTCCTCAATGGTTAGGGAAATGTCCTGAATGCGGAATGTGGAATAGTCTTCGAGAAATAAAAATCTCAAATGTCAAATCTCAAACGTCAAATGTAACAGGAACTAAGCAAAATATTGAGCCGAAAAGATTAGATCAAATAAAATTTGAGAAAAAACAAAGGCTATTAACCGGATTTTCAGAACTGGATGGGGTTTTGGGCGGAGGAATTGTCAAAGGAAGTGCTATTCTTTTGGCCGGAGATCCGGGAATCGGAAAGTCAACCTTGCTTTTGCAAATTGCTCTGAAAATGTCGATTGGAAAAGAAAAAGTTTTGTATATTTCCGGAGAAGAATCTGAAGAACAAATAAAACTTCGCGCCGAAAGAATTATCCCTTCGACACGCTCAGGATCTTCGAAAACCAACAAAAATAAATCAAGTCTTTTGCTTTTGGCTCAGACCAATACTGATTCGGTTTGCGAAATAATTGCCAAAATTAATCCAACACTGGTGATTGTAGATTCAATCCAAACAATGGAGTCAGAAAATGTTTCCGGCCTTTCCGGAAGTGTCGGACAAGTGCGTTATAGCGCAGCGAGTTTTATAAAAATTGCCAAAACTTTAGGAATTTCCGTTATCATGGTAGGTCATGTTACAAAAGAGGGGATGGTTGCCGGGCCCATGGTTTTATCGCATATGGTCGACACAGTTTTATTTTTGGAAGGAGAAAAATTTACCAGAACAAGAATTCTAAGAAGTCTTAAAAACAGATTTGGTCCGGTTGATGAAATTGGACTTTTTGCAATGCTTGACGCGGGAATAAAAGAGTTAAATACGCCCGAACAACTTTTTTTATCAAAAACCAACGATGGGACAGCTTCAGGAAGCGTTCTCTCAGTCACAATGGAAGGCTCAAGAGCGTTCCTGGTTGAGATTCAGGCATTGGTAGTTAACTCAAAAATTCCTATTCCTAGAAGAGTTGCATCAGGAATTGATTACAGAAGATTGGAACTGCTTTTGGCAGTTTTACAAAAACATTGCAACATTCCTTTAAGCGGAATGGATGTTTTTGTAAATGTTGCGGGCGGAATAAAACTTTCGGATCCGGGAACAGATCTAAGTATTTGTCTGGCGATTATTTCAAGTTTTCAAAATATTAAATTATCTAACAGAATTGGTATTGGAGAAGTCGGTCTTTTGGGAGAAATACGTCCCGCAAATTCTTCAGAAAAGCGCATTAAGGAGGCACAAAAGCTGGGTTTTAAAAATATCTTAAGTTCCAACAAATTTAAAACTTTAAAAGATGTAATTTTAAGTTTAGCTAAATGACAAAAACGGAAAAGAAAATAATTAAAGAAATTAGAAAAGAAGCGCAAGGTTTTCCGAAAGGATTTGTTGTAAGTATTGCAGATGAAGTAGCGAAAACACTTGCCAGAATGCCCAGATTTAAGCGTTCGAAAAGAAAACCATCCGCCGGTTGGCAAACCAAAAAAAAGAAAATAGATAATCCGATATTTTTAGACACTTCAGCGATTATCGACGGAAGAATATTCGATATTATTGCTTTGGGCGTATTTACGGGTACAATTGTTATTTTGGAAAGTATACTTTCGGAATTAAAACATATTGCAGATTCTCAGGATATGGTCAAAAGAGTCAGGGGAAGGAAGGGACTTGAAATGCTGGAAAAACTGAAAAAAGGAAAAAGAAACAGATTTTTGGTTTTGCAGGATTTAGAAGATTCCAAAAGTAAAGAAGTTGATGAAAAATTAATTTTGAGCGCGAAAAATAATAAAGGAAGAATTATAACTTGTGACTATAGTCTGGAGAAAAAAGCGCTTATCGGCGGCGTTCTGGCTATCAATATCAATACTTTGGCAAATCATCTCAAAATAACTGCTGTTCCGGGCGAAGCTTTGCATATAAGCGTTCTACATAAAGGTAAAGAAATAACGCAGGGCGTCGGGTATTTAGATGATGGCACTATGCTTGTTATAGAGAACGCTAGCGATGATTTAGGTAAAACAGTGGACGTAGTTGTCTCTCGGGTAATTCAAACGACTGCAGGACGCATCCTGTTTGCAAAAAAGATATAATTTTGTTTCGTTGTCATCCTGAATTTATTTCAGGATCTCTTTCTGCTCGACAACCACTTATTTCAGATGACGCTCAACTGCAATTCTTAAAATATTATTTCTCTTTTTCTCGCTAAATAAAATTCGGCACCAAATAAAAACGCAGCCGAATTTTAATTCATCTGAAAAAGGGATTGTCTCGCGTAAGAAGTTGGTGTTTTAAACTAAGAAGAGGTAGGAATCTCCTTTCGAGGATTCCATAAAGATTTGCTCCTAGAGTTGGAAGAAGTAGGAATCCCTGCCCAAGACTCCTACTTCATCCAAAAATACGAACAGAAAATCTTTACGGGACCTGCCAATACTTCTATCTCATCTCAATCAATAAAAAATTATTGTTTATAAATATCTTCGCTTATCAATGCAAACTGTTAAGTTTAGCTTCAATATTTTTTCTTGACAACAATAATTAATTTTGTTATTAACTAAGGGTTGACTTTTAGTTTTATCCTGCCTGAAAAACTAATTGTCAAATTTCATAAGGGCATTGCTTATCGTACCTGAATTTATATCCTGAGTAACGAAAGCGATGCTCTTTTTTTGGACAATTTACAAAAGTGCTACCGGTATATTTATTCCTTTTTCAATTAATTTTTTAAATTGATCCCGCCCCTGTTTCACAAGCATATCCATCTTGTAATCAGAAATTGTTTTAATTATTCCTTTTTTTTGTTTCCTTAATCCAAATGTCATAGATTCGATTTTACTCACTATGATCCTGAGTGTTAGTCGAAGGATCATACCTAAGGGGATTTTATCATACGCTGTCAAGTATGTCAAACCTATAGCAATAAAATTACAAAAAATAGTATAACCTAGAGTAAAACGTAGGTAATTTAGCTTGTTAAATCAATATAAATTTTTTAATGAAAAAAATGTGGATAACTTAGGGGATAAGTTTAGGTTTCGCTAAAGTCTGTTTTTGGGGATTTTTTGTTCTTTTCAGACCATCTATCTATTCTTTCATTTATCCTCCTATATCTCTTCAGTCTTTCGCTTGCTATATGTTCTATATCTAGATCTGTTAACTTTAGGAAAGAAGGTATTTGAGATTGTTCAATTTCAATCATGGGCTTATGAGCTTTTCCGCAGTATAGTAATACGTTGTTTGCATCAAATGATCTTAAATAATAATCAAGTATTTGAATGCTTATAACGTTTGAAGTATCAAGAAGTTTATCTCTTAGGTTTTTTTCCCAATCCCAAAATTGGTCAGAAAGGTTTTCTTCTATTTTTGACAATGCCTCCTGCAAGCAATATAGGAGTCTATCTGCGCTCATATCATATATTGCTGCAATTGGCTCCATTACTTTTTCAATTCGATTAGATTCCATGTCTTTCATTGATTGCAGCACAAGTGAGCCAATTATTCTTTCATAGCTTGTATCGGGATCATTATTGGTTTTCACATACAATTCAATTACCTCTAAATCGTAGGGTGTTACGATTGGATCGCGAACGGGTATCTTATTTTGTTCAGCAAAATTTACCGCAAAAGGAACTTCGCCTGTTGCATTTCCAACGTAAGTAATAGCTTCTCCTCCCTCAACTAAAAATAACCAATCATTATTATCTTTAACTTCTGGTATTATTTCTTGATTTAACAACCTAATCGCTTCTTCGCTAAAATGTTCTCCCGATAGTGTTTTCAGTATTTTTCCGTTTCTCTCTTTAATTTCCAAGGTGCAATGACCCTTCATTTCAAACTTTAAAGAAGATATTCTTCCCCGTGGTTTTTCCGTTGAGGCATTATGTCTATTGTCAGCTTCCATGGGTGGCATTATATCAAAATTTGATTAGATTTTCTATTTAGATTGTTTTGATAGCCTAAATTTAGACAAATCTATTATGACCTTTTTAGAAGAGGAGAAAAGAAGGACTTAAAAGATAATTGGTAATCATAATTAACCATTGATTTTATCCAGAGTTTGATAAGGGAGATAAGATGAACTCTTAGGTCTCCAAAGTAGGCTTTTGGATCATTCCTGTGAAAATGGAGATTTAAAGGAAGATTAGCGAATTTACCGTAGGGAAGAAGTTTCATTAGTACATCGGAATAGATGAAATGGTCAGAATTTGATTTAAAACAAAGCAAATCTTTGGGAATAAGGGTGGTATTAATCAGCACTGTTTCAAATTGCATGGATATTCCGTGGAGAGGGGAGGCATAAATAAGCTGATTTTCTCTTGGAAAGTCTGATTTTCCGATGATTTTGTCTTTATCATTCATGAATTTACATTGAGATCCTACCGCAACTACGCCTAGATTTCCCAGAAGAAAATCGATTTGCTTTTTGATTTTCGAGCGGGTAGCCATATCTTTGGCAGACATAAAAGTAATATAATCTCCTTTAGCGTGCGCTAGCAGGCGATTTAGGGTCACGACTATTCCGTACCTTTTAATATTCCGGTAAACTCTGATTTTTTTATATTTTTTGGCAAAGTTTCTCAGAATTTTGAGGGACTTATCAGAGGATTTATCGTCAATTGCGATAATTTCAATCTGCCGGTAATTTTGCTTAACAAGGCTATTTAGGCAGTCAACAAGGAAACGCTGGCAATTATGAACAGGTAACAAAACAGAAACTAAAGGTTTATTGACAGTTTTCATAAAAATTTTAAAACCGTGGGCAATAATTGAGACAGAAGTTACATATAGAGCGGATATTGTAAGCAAAATTTAGCCTTTAGTCAAGTCTTAGAAGCAAAAATTAGAAGATTAAACCTTGGTATTAATTCTCCTTCCTGCAACAATCCAATTTTTGACGTCATTTGGCATATCATCATAAATCTTTTCTATCTCTATATCTTTAAATATGCGGCTAAGACAGGGAACAAGATTGTGACCAGAGTCATCCTGCGAACCAGGGAGACCTAAATAGAAATAGTGATCCTTATAATAAGGATTACTTAAATAGAAAGCTATACCATCAAGGAAATTTCCTCCTCGTTCATCAGGTTTCAGGGTCTTGCGAACTGCATTTGCTGAAACATCCAGATAGTCATTAAGTTTTTTGAGCCATGTTGTGTACGGTGTTTTGGGGGTCTCAAATTCATCTTTTTCCCAATTTTTTACTGAATCGGCGCGGGAAAAATGATCATAAATATCTAGCAGTATAAACATCCTCTCTAATGGAATTCTTGTTTCGACAATAACTGGAATATCAAGTCTCCCTCTATATTCTTCCGGCTGAGCTTCAAATTTTGGGAGAGATTTAAAGTATTCCTTTTTTGTTAAGTTTAATTCTGTATGAAATCCAAGCTCAATGAAGCTATTAGCCTGTCTTTGCCACTCTGTAGTAAGGGGAATTTCTGGATAAATTTTTATAGCCCTAGCTTCATGATTAGCGGAAGATGCATAAATCTCTCTATTGCCCGTTGCCATAAGATAATCTTATACTATATTATTAAGACAAAAGTCAAGTTTCATTTAACTAGAGTTTAAATAGAGCGCTTGACAAAACCCGCAAAATAATGTCAAGATGTTTATATGAATCCTATTGGGGGAGAATCAGTTAAGCCAAGTAATCTAGGCGGAATGCCTCCGTCAGCGCCAGCAGAAAATGTTTCTGCAATTCCGGGAACAGAACCTGTTGTCAATTCACCTGTTGATCCGGATATAGCTAAGTTGCAAAGTACAGTAGACGCTGCTGCTGCAAAAGTTGCAGGAGTCCCAGCAACAACTCCGACAGAGCCTCTTTTAGCAGAAGCTCCACTGACTCCACAAGAGCAGTTCAATAAATTTAATGCTCAATTTGCTGTTGCTGATAAGCCAGTTGTAAATGTTTCAGAAGGCACTGTTTCTGCTGCGTCACCTGATACTATGCCAGTTGATCCTAATATTGTTGCGGGCGCTAAAATACTTGCAGAAGCTCCAGCTGGAGATTCTAGTTTAACAGCTAAAGATGTACCGCCACAACCCGAGCAAATCGCAAAAACTCCAGAAGAATTCCTGCAAGAAGAAGTGAAGACAGCAATTAAATTAGGAGCGGAAGAGCAAGAAAAAAAGATAAATGAGGCAGTTAATAAGTTTTTAAAAACAGTAGGGGAAAATAGAGCTAAAACTGCTCTTTCTTAAAAGAGAAGGATAACCAAACTAATGTACCGATAAGGAGGATAACCCCCAGGTATTCTAGATATTGTGGTAAAAAAACAATAATTATTTTTGAATTTTGATTTTCAATAATAGACTTCTCCAGTACCCAGCCATTTGCCCAATTATTCAGCAAAACATGATTCTTTAATTCCTTGCCAAAGAAAAAAGGAAGCGCAGTATTCGGCCAATTTATGCTTTTGACTTCGTAAGCTTTCCATCCTTTATCAAATGATTGAAAGTAAGCCAGGATTGAAGATGAAGAGTTAATATTTGTTAAATTTACTTCAGATATTAATAAAGAAGAAAACAACTCATAGGGTATAGGTGAGAGTGAAGTTTCACCAACAATATTTACTACCTTGTCTTTTCCAATTGACTGATTGTCAAGATGCAGAGAGTAACCAACGTCAAACCGTTCCCCGGGAGGAATCACAAAAGCCGACATCTTCAAATTTTTATTAATTTTAAGGTACGTGTCAATAATGGAAATCTTTTTGCTTTCGTCAAGAAGCCAAAGATGTGTGCTTCTGCCTTGTTTGTTGGCGTTTTCAACAAGCGCAATGTAGCCTTGATTGTGATCAAATGCTGAAAAATTATAAAAAATACAGGCTGTGGAATTTTCAGAGACCAATTCAAAAACAGCTTTGTTGCTTTCGGTAATTATTTTTCCGGATATTTTGCCTTTTTTGAAGCTTTCGCAATCTTTAACATCTTTTTCCCAACTTTTGGAAGGAAGAATTCTAGCTCCCTGAATATTGTTTTCAATGCGGGGAATGGAAACAACGATATTGGTATTTTTATTGATTCTATCTAACAAGACTTGTTGGGGCAGGGGGGACAATAAGGATAAAATAGATTTAGCTGAAACAGTGAATATTCCCAGAGATCTGGCGTTATTGTCATTTAAAGACAATATTGTATTTTGATCTTTTGGTAATAATACTTTTCCAATTGTTCCTTTTTGATTTTTGTCGATTTTAAAGTTTATTAATCCATTGATATTTAAGGTCATGGGAAAAGAGGGATTGCGAACTATAAAAAAGTCCTGATTGAAAGTTTTGCCCCATATTTTTCTTCTATTACCTTCAGATTCTATGAAAATTTCAGGTGTTTGAATAATAGCTGTAATGATTAGACTATTGTCTTGATTGCTATTTACTGTAAATTCAGCTGAGACAAATTTTACTATATCGGAAATAGATAAATTGGCAGATTCTCTGACAGGCAAAGGATTTGAAAATTCTATTTTATTTTGGCTGGAATTTGTATGAAATTCCTGATCTTCTTCATTTTTTCCTGAGAAAAGCGATCTAAAAGGGTAAAAATAATTGGGATCTTTGTTTGTAGAGATATAATTGCCGTATTGGATAAAAGCACTATCATTGTCGTTCCAGTTGTAAGGATTAACACTAACTACATTTTTAAGCTCGTTGGATTTATTTTTTAGATGAACTCTATAAAGAGTTATATTTCCAAAAGATTTATCCATTTTAATGGATGGAATCTTATTTACCAGCTTTTTGAATCCGTTATTAAAAAGAGCTTCCGGAGAGCTGGGATTTATGATATTTTCATCCAACAATAGCAAGGAAACAGCATATTTATTCAGTACGTTTTCAAAAAGTTCGGGATTGTTGGAATATAAAGCATGAGAAATTTCCCAGTAATAATTTTCATCATTCCTGCTCCAAACATCAAACGCCCGGTCCAAAATCGGTTGCTCTATGCCGTACCATAGAAATCCGGACCCCCCATAACCCCAGTTATAGTAATTCCATCCCCAAAAAGTATGTTGAGGAAAATTGGCAATCCGCAAAGTTTTATCTTTAGTTTTTAGATAATCAAAAAGCTGAAAATACTCTTTTGGAACTACAACTTTGACTTTACTGTAAAATAGATTGCCGCGGAAAACAGGAAGCATGAAAATAATAAGAAGAGCTAGGAAAAGAATAAAAATGAGCCTGGGTTTTATTTTTTTGGCAAGTCTTGATCCTTTAATAAGGATTATTAGTTTACTAATGCCTGCACTAAAAAAGATAGCATAAGTTAAAGAAGTCAGGATTGAAAATTTGGTAAAAGGGAAGCGGAACACCTCATTAAGTAAGGGGATTTTTCGAAGCATTTCATTAACCCAGGAAAAAGGAGGTGTATTGGTAGTAAGCATTGTGAATGAAAGTAAAAATAAGGCGAAAAAGGGGATTATGAAAGGTCTTTTCTTTTTTACATATGAAATTCCCAAGAGAATTAATAAAAAAAATAGATATCCAATGGCAGAAATAAATGGAGTTAAATGCTCTCTCCAAGGAGAAAGCATATAGTCAAATTGATGTTGAGAATTAAGGTCAACACTGTTGAACCAAAATCCTTTAAGAAGCATTGTGTCCCAAATATTTCCGAATTCCTTGTTTTGCAAAAAGACAGTTCCGGTGGACATTTGATTTATTTTTGCATCAAGGGCAACGTGGGAATTAGTAAGTAAAAAGTACCCAAATGGCAATAGCCAAAATGCATTGATGATGAGAGTTAGTGCAATAACTTTAGTGCACTTTTTTAAGATAGATTTTCTTTTGGTTTCGATAAATAAAATAAGCAGAAAAACGAAAAGGGAAAGCAAATAAACAAAAAAAACAGTTGGAACTTGCCCTTGAGGGATAGCTAAAATATTTACAATTATAAAAAATAAAAGGGCTTTTTTATTATCCTCTGCGATAAAATACAAAGCCGACAGCAAAAGCCACGGAAGAGCTGCGAAATGAGTCGTGAAAGGCTCAAAGGGAGCGTAAAAAGTTTGCAAAGTTGCAAGATTCAGGAGATAAAAAAGACTGCCTAATACAGGAATGAGATTATTGAGAGCTTTGTCTTTGTAAAATAAAAGCTTTTTAATCAGGAAATAAACCCCAAGTGGACCTAACGCAAGCATTGAAAAAATGTAAAATTGTCTTAACAAATTTACCGGCAGGGAAGAAAATGGCCATAATAACAGCTGATGGATAAGGTCAGCAGCATGTCCGTGTCCGCCTACAAGTCCCAATCCTTGGTATTCTTGCCAAACACTAAAAATTGATCTTTTTATATTTAAGCCAAGATTTAATTCTACAGGAAGATTGTCCCAGCCTAACAGAAAGGTATGGGGAGAAAAATTAGCCGCAAAAACAGCTAAAATTACCCCAATTAGGGCAAAAAAAGAATAGTGCCTTTTGAGCATATTATTCAGCTATAGATAGCATAGAGGGGCTGAGGTTAAATTTCAAGTCAGTTGCTAGTAATTCGTCGTAAAAAACAGCTAGGTTATTAAACGATCTTCTTTCAGAAAGAGTGGAGCTGAATTTGGTTAATTTTTCTATGGCTTTCTTTTGCATGGTTTTTTTGACTAAATTAATTAGACTTTTGCTGTTAAAATCAAACATAAGCTCCTCCGGCAAAACATCTGTAAGAGTTGAAACATCTTTGTAGTCATTGGTTTTCAGAAGATTTTCAAGGTTTTTGGAAAAAATAAATGGTTTTTTATTCGACAAAGCAAGAGATAGGGGACCTGACGAGGACATGCAGGTTCTGTAAGGAAAAGTAACCAGATCGGAAGCAGCATACATCTTGGACATATCTTGTTCTTTAACAAATCCGGTTATTTTTATGTTTGAATTAAGGCTGGCAAGTGTGGTTACTTTATTAATAAATTTTTTATAATGGGATTTTTCTGCTTGAGTAAAACTTGAACCTCCGGCTATTAAAATCTTAATATTTCTGCCGTTTAGCTTTTTAATATTTTTAAAAGTATTAATTAAAAAATCTACACCCTTGTACCAAGTAAGAAATCCAAAGTATAAAATAACAAAATCATTTTCGTGATATCCCAAAGTTTTTCTGGCTTTTTTTCTGTCGGACCAATTAATTGTTTCGTCAACACCGTGGGGGATTGTTACAATTTTATTAAATCCGATTAATTTACTAAGTCTTATTCTGAATTCTTCTTCCAAAACAACTATTTTTTTAGCCGGAAGAGAGATGATTTTGTAAAACCACTTTAAGCCGAAGCTGAAAATGCTTGATTTAAAGCTGTTTTTAACCATTCCGATATGTCCATACAGCTTATTCAAATCAAAAAGAACCTGATGCATGACAATTACGATTTCTTTATTGAATATACGTAAGGCAAAGATCAAAGGTACAAGTGAAATTGTCATTGGAAGGTCACCAAAACTGGAAAACTCGAATTCTACCATGACAGTTTTTGTTTTATTAAAAAGGTTAATGGTTTTTAAAAGATTAAAATATGAGGCAGGCTGGTTGCGCTTAAAAACTCGCGCAATAAGCATATTGTTTTCTTCATAAGCTTCTTCTTTATCTCCTGTAGTCATAGTTAAAACAACGATTTGCCTTTGGAAATTTTCCTTTTGTAAAGCTGAAAGACTATTTTTGGCAAAAGAAGACACACCACAATCACCTTGGCTGTGTTTCTCGTTTCTTTTCGGGAAGCCAGAAATTACCAAGATACTATTTTTGTCGTTATATTTTTGCAATAGATGCTTTGAAATATTCATAATATTTCCATTCCATTCACCCGCCTTTTGGCGGGTAAATTTTTGCGAATAAGCCAGCAGGCAAGATATGAATTAAAATCCTTCTCTTCTTATTGTCGTTCCGGGATGGTAGGAAACTACTTTGTTGTAAAGATCGTAGGCCTCCTGTTGATTTTGAATTCTATAGAAGGATCCTCCCTTTAAAGTTATTATTCCTGTATTGTATGCTACAACGCCTACTTCTTGTCCTCCATTGTTATAATAACCATTTTCATACCATTGGCCATTACTCCAATAACCGCGTCTGTCATAGTTATACTGATAGCCATTGTATTCTCTGCGCGATCCATCAACACCGAATCTTGATAAATTGAATTGTCGATTAGAATCACTAACGCATGACCATCCGCCGCTTATTTGGTTCCAATTTCCAGGATTTCTGGTGAAATCATCATACCCCCATGTATTGGCTGCTTCCTGCTGATTATGAGGGAAGTCACCAGCATATTCTGGTTGATAGACTGTCTCAGGCTGATATGTCGGTTGATATGGTTGCGTTTGATATATTATTTGCGGTGTAGTTACTGTTTGGCTTGTTCTGGTTTCTAAAGCTTTTTGTACTCCTTGAGCTACACCTTGACTTACTGCATCTGTTATATCTTGTTTTGTTATTGTTGGCTGTTGCGAGCATGCCATATCTGCTATGCCCATTCCAGTAAAAGCTAAAGCTGCTAAAGCAACTTTGCCTCCATTTTTTAATTTTGTTTTCTTTTCAGTTGTTCCTTGTATTACTTCTTTTTTCATATTTCATTCACCCCCTTTCAATATTCTGTTTAATTTCAACGAATAATAATTATTGATTAGGTTTATCTATTGTTGGAATAAATCCTACAGTCAGAGTTGGAAGGAGATTAAAAGGATTTTCTTTTAATTCCTTATTATAGAGTTTGTTTGCAGCTGCTGTTCCCTTTTCGTTGTACATTTTTATTGATCTAACTTCAAATACATACGGACCATTTTCGCCATTAACAACTGTGGTTTGATAAGGATCAACTTTATTTATAATTACGAATTTGTCAAATCTGGCAATGTTGCATGTTCCAACTTTAACCCGGCGGTCATTTGCGGTATCTCTTCGCATAAACCATGCTTTTTCATCTGATACGTAGGCCCAGTTTTGCGGATTGGTTGAGTATTCATCGCCTGGTACCCCAAAGGCAAGAGCTGCTTCTTCACGGCTCTCAGGCCAAGCGCATGGAGCTACCACTTCCGGTGTAGGGGTAGGCGTAGTTGGTTTCATGCAGGGAATGCAAGGAGGTTCTACTATTGGACATGTTCCAAGAGCAATCGTAGCAATTCCAGGTTGCTCTATACGCTCTCTTTCCAAGTGCTGTCTCACAAGCTGGTCGAATCCTTTTTTGTCTACAAAATCTCTTATTGAGAAGCCCCGTCCAACTGCATATCCTAGACTTGAATCAGTTACGAAAGACATTGCCGGGTGAATGCGTCCATTGGGTGAATCAAAATAACTTTCTGCAACTTCATTTCCCGACAACCTGACTCGTGTTATTGATCCATCACCTGGGGCCTTAAGTACAGCTAAATTGCCTCCTTCAAGACCAAAAATCCAGTTATTTATATTTGCTGAATAAGCGTCTCCAGCGAATCTCCTTATTATGTCTGTCGGGGTTCCCAGGTTTTTAGTATTTACCCATCCAAAGGCTGATAAATCAGGTGAAATGCAAGCTTCCAGGAATATAGCGTTAGGTTGTTCCACTCTTTCTCTGGCAATTAATTTAGGCTTTATTTCTTGGAGCAATTTTGTTGGATTATTGGAAACTCTAAAAGTTCCTCCTCGTAAATCAAGTTGTTTTTGCTGAGGACCAGCAAGAATTACTACCGGAATAATGTTTCCCGCAGCATCTTTAGCTTCAATCCATCCTTCTACGACTGCACCGTTGAGATTGACACGTGCGACTTTACCATGGGGTGGGGTTTTAAGTACCCATCCATAACCATTTTCTATGCTTTCCCAGCTTGATGCCAGCCTTGACCATGGGTCACTTGGGTCACCAAATCTTTGTTCAGGATATATTATTTTTTCCAAGGCGGCATTGTTTTCCGTTGCAACGAGCACATAATTATTTTCTGATTTTGGAGCAGGTGATCCGGTCGCAGCACCTGTAGTTGGAGTTCGCATATTAGAAGCAGGGATTGATTCGTGACGATTTGTAGCAGCAAAAATACCTCCACCTAAAGCTAAAACGCCGACAGCAATCGCTCCACCTATGAGTATTTTTTTATTTCTTTTATTCCTGCGAATGTTTTCGTCATAAATTGGATCTCCGCCGCCAAGGCCTCTCTTTGGCCAAAGGTAACGCAATGGCCCATTTCCATGTTCATCCATTCCAGTTTTTTTATTTGCTTTGAGGGGATCCCGTCCTCTATTTTTAGATTCAGGAAAAGTTTTTATTTCAGATTTAGGCTCGCGCACTGCGCTTTCTGTTGCGCCTGCTGCTTCACCCATTACTTCATTTTCTGTTGCTGCACCACTTGCACCTGCTGTTCCGCTTCCTGCTGTGCCTTTTGGTGCGCTTCCAATTGCGTTCTCAAGAGCTACAGGTTCTTCAGCTACAACTTCATCTTTACTTAATCCTAATGCCCAGTTGCGTCTATCTATTCCTGGTTTATCAGGTATGTTATTTTTTCCTTGCTCTTTCATATTTTATTTATCTCCTTTACCCAAGCTATCTTTATAAGATTTTTTTCTTAAGAATAATCCTGTTATTCCGGTTGGGATAAGTCCGAAAAGAACTAAAGCCTCAGGCCCTGTGCTCGGAGTAGAAGCAGTTGGTACAGATGGATAAATTGGGAATCCGCCCTTTGTAGTAGCGACTACAGTTTTTTGAATACAAAATTGAGCATTGTCCTGGCCGACATTATTGTTATTAATTATCGCGATTGTCTGATTTACAGCACAAACTACAGATCCCATAGCGCCTGGTAATTGTTCTGCTTTAAAAACTCTGCCGACAATGTTGTACTTGCGCGTTTCATTTGGCGCAAGATTATCAAGGCTAAAAGAGAGGGTATTAGTATTGGCATTGAATGTTCCGGCTCCCGCGCTAAAACTTACATATTGAGGGAATATATCTTTGACGTCTATTCTTGAAATATTATTGTTTCCGGTATTGGTTATAGATATCTGAAATGTTGCTATGAATCCCGGTTGATACTTGGGGTCATTGATACTTAAGTTATTAACGAATTGATTTGTTTGGGGATTAAGTACGGTTTTATCTATTACTATATTGTTGGTAGTAATACAGCTTTGCCCGCCTCCGTAAATTGGCTGGCATGAAGTATCCGCATAGGTTTTAAGCGGAAATGCGAAAGCAATAATTGATAAAATCAATAATGATTTTAAAGAGAATTTCATATCCTGCCTGACTGTTAATTGGAAGTTTATCACATATTATAGGCTATTGTCAATAGTGTATATTTTTAGGTTAATTTACTCCTTGACAACGATATAAAGTTGTGGTGTAATACAAATAGATTTAGTCGCCTTCGGAGAAAAGTTCCACAAGATGTGAATAAATAATTTCTAATTAACCTAATTAACCTAATTTTTAAGTTGGAACTTGGGAGTTCTTTAGATCGAATAGAAATTAGAGTAATTAAGATTTTTTAAACTATGCCGTACAAAAAAACTGCTTTACAGAAGGATTCTTCTGGAGATTCTGTAAAAACCAAAATTTTAACAGAAGAAAAATCAGTAGATGAAATAATTGGTTCTCCTTCTGTTTCAACTCCTGCTGTTAAGTCTGTTGCTGAACCTGCACCAGCTGTAAATATTCCGGCTCCCGCACCGTTTCAGCCTCAATCCATAAATAATTTTGCTTACCGGTCAGAGCCTGCAGTTACCGTAGAGGTTTCGGGGATTTTGGATATTCAGCCGGAAGGACACGGATTTTTAAGACCAAAGTTCATACCATCATCACGCGATGTTTACATTTCTCAATCGCAGATAAGAAGATTTATGCTCCGTCCCGGAGATTTAATTAAGGGAGTAGGACGTCCTCCAAAAGATACAGAACGTTATTTTGGATTATTAAAAGTGGAAACTGTTAATGATATTCTGGCAGATGATTCTTTAAAACGGCCATATTTTGACGATTTAACCCCTATTTATCCCAAAAAACAAATTATGCTTTCAACTGCAAAGCTTCCTTTATCAACCCGCATGATTGATCTGGTTTCGCCGATTGGATTTGGACAAAGAGGGATGATTGTTTCTCCTCCCAAAGCTGGAAAAACTACAATTCTTAAAGAAATTGCAGCCGGAATCGCTCAAAATTATCCTAAAGCCCATTTAATGGCAGCTTTAATAGGGGAGCGGCCTGAAGAAGTAACTGACATTTCGCAATCGGTAAAAGGAGATGTGGTTGCTTCACATTTTGACGAACCGCCGGATAATCAAACCAAAGTTGCAGAAATAACCCTGGAGCGCGCAAAAAGATTAGTGGAGATGGGAGTAGATGTGATTATTCTTTTGGATTCAATTACCCGTTTGGCCCGCGCATATAATCTATCTGTTGCACCATCCGGCCGCACTTTATCCGGAGGCTTTGATCCTGCTGCCCTCTGGCCGGCAAAAAGATTTTTCGGAGCAGCCAGAAACTGCCAAGAAGGCGGATCTTTAACGATTATTGGAACGGCATTGGTTGATACAGGAAGCAGAATGGATGATTTAATTTATGAGGAATTTAAGGGTACCGGTAATTTGGAGCTACATTTAGATAGAAGATTGGCTGATCGAAGAGTTTTTCCCGCAATTGATATTGCCCGTTCCGGAACAAGACAAGAGGAATTGTTATTATCGGAAAAAGATCTTAAAAAAGTTTCTACAATGCGTCGAATGATTGATATGCTTGGGCCGGAAGAACGA
>Ga0247841_10005803_pt1 | contig 19621 bp, 14 predicted proteins | sample LaCruzMarch2015__2_FD_192410 | JGI IMG/M metagenome (GOLD analysis project Ga0247841, IMG submission 192410) | Freshwater microbial communities from meromictic Lake La Cruz, Castile-La Mancha, Spain - LaCruzMarch2015_18m | ecosystem: Environmental > Aquatic > Freshwater > Lake | place: Spain... | reverse complement strand
CGGGTCCTCGAATGCGGGCGGCAGGCGGGTGTCTTCCATGGGGCGGGGGCTCGGGGCGCGAAGGACTGGGTTGGTCGGTGGATGCTAACCGGAGTCTGGTGCATCCACCAAGTCCCTGCCACTGGACGGGTGCGATCAGAACTGATGTGGTGGCCGAGATCCCGGGTACGCCTTGGGCCGGACGGGGCATTCGCCCCGTCCGGAAGGTTTCGGACGCCGCGTCAAACCGCTGGTCCAGCGGGTCGGTGCCCGTCTCCAAAGGTTCGGGACAGGGCGAATGTCCCGTCCCGCGCGGTAATCTGCGACGCTGCGCCAGTTTGCGAGGCCTAGTCGCGGCCGGAGGCCGCTCCCACAACGTCGCTGCGCGACTTTCGCGGTAAAGTCTCCACTTGCCTGGGGGCGACGGCGCCTGGGGCCCAAGGCTCGAGCCTTGGACCCCAGCCAGCGGCGGCGGATGCGTTGCGCTGATCGATGCCACCCCTACCCGGGGAGGCAGCGCCCGTCCTCCAAACCCTCAACCGCAAGCGCCGCTTGGTGCGCAGACTGCCGAGCGGACGGAGTGGTTGACATCGATCTGCACCAGCGGCTCGCCGTCCGGGTCGACGATATGGACCGCGCAGCCGATGCAGGGGTCGAAGCTGTGAATGGTCCGCAACACCTCCAGCGGCTTTTCGAGGTTGGCGAGGACATGCCCGGCCAAGGCCGTCTCGTAAGGTCCGGGCTCACCGCCGACATCACGCGGCCCGGCGTTCCACTGACTCGCAACGACGCACTGGTAGTTGTCGATCATGCCCGACACTCCGTTGAGCTTCACCCAGTGACCCAGGGCCCCGCGCGGCGCCTCGGTGAAACCGAAACCAAAGCCGGAACCCAGGCCGGCCTTCACGGGCCACGACTTCGGCGCCTTGAGGCGCGTGAAGGTGTTGGGATTCCAGTAGGGACCAGTCCTATTGTTGTAATAGAGCTGATACCAACCCGCATAGGCCGCGGTTCCCGACGCCTTATCGGCGGCCCGGCCGGCGATCTGATCGGCGATGATCTTGGTTTCCAGCATCCGGGAGAAGATTCGCCCCAGGGTCGAGTTGAGTTTACCAAAGGCCAACCCTAACCCGCCCTGTGCCTCCGGATTGGTCCAGAATTGCTTTACATAAGCGCGGACCAACTTGTCCGTGGGCTGGGCCTTGCTGGTGGCGCCCCGTGCGTGCATCGTCAGGATATGCGCGAGCGGACCGACTTCCATCGGCTGACCGTCGTAGCGGGGCGACTTGATCCAGGAGTACCTGGCCTCTTCGTCAAGCATGTAATAGGAAGTGCCATCGGGCCTCTTCCCCTGATCCGGCAGTGGCCCGTCATAGAACAGATCGGTCTTGCCAACGTACGGATGCTCACCGGCCTCCGACCCCAGATACCAGGCATGGGCGACATTCTCGGTGACCTTCTTCTCATCGAAGGGGGCCAGCACCGTCGGCGCGCTTGCCCAGATGACGCCCACTGGGAACACATACCCGTCGGGATAGTCGATCGCGCCGGTCGTAAATTCCGTTCTTACCAATGCCGGGTCCGGGAATTCGCCAAAACACAGGAAATTCCCGGCGGTGGCGCCGTAATTGGCCCACGCCTTGTACCGCTTCGCCAGCAAGACCACGTCCGGGAGATAGACCTGATCGACGAAGGCCTTCATGACCGCCGTTGCCGTCTTGATCGTCGTCAAACCCGCGGTGTTGAGCGAGGTGCCGCCCCGGTCCTCATTGACCGTACCGGTGTTGCTGCTCAGGGTACAGGGCATACCGCCCACCACCAGATTGGGGTGGGGGTCCTTACCGCCGAAGACCGTATGCAGTTTCACCACCTCCCGCGCCCAGGCCAGCGCTTCGAGATAGTGAGAGACGAGCAACAGGTTCTCGTTCGGGGTCAGTTTGTACGCGGAGTGCCCCCAGTAACCATTGGCGAAGATACCGAGCTGGCCGCGGGTAACAAGGCCGTTCAGCTTGGTGAGAACGCCCTGAAAATACGCGGCGGTGGGGAGTTGACCGGCGTTGGGCTTGTAGCTGGGATTGTTGAGCCTGGCCAGCGCGGCGGTCTGGGTCGGATCGGCACCCAGGGCGCTGACGATATCCACCCAATCCAGCGCATGAAGATGGTAGAAATGCATGACATGATCGTGCACATACTGGGCACCGATCATCATGTTGCGGATGTAGTCCGCATTTTTTGACACCTTGATGCCGATTGCGTTTTCCACCGCGCGCACCGAGGTCAAGCCATGTACCACGGTACAGACGCCGCAGATGCGCTGGGTGAAGGCCCAAGCGTCGCGCGGATCACGGCCCTGGAGGATCTTCTCCACGCCGCGCACCATCGTGCTGGCACTCAGCCCAGGGTCGGTGATAGTCCCGCCGCCCTTGCCGTCCGGCACGGCGTGCGCTTGAATTCGTAAATGACCCTCGATGCGGGTGACGGGGTCGATGATGACGTTCGGTGTAGTAGCCATTCGCGTTCTCCCAGACTCTTGTATCTATTCGCCTACCCGCTAGGGATAGGCGACGGATTGCCCCGGTGGCGGCACTAATCGTCGTAATCGTCGCCGTCCGCGTGACAGACCTCGCATGGCAGGCCGCGACTATGACCAGACCCGGTGGTGATCGGGACGTAGAAGCCCTTCTGGTTGTTCGCGTTGAGACGATCCCAAAAATCCGGCTCTGAACATCCGATGCAGCCATGCCCGCTCATCATCGGGAAACTGGTGCCCTGATTCCAGCGGACGCTCGCGCAGGCGTTGTGCGTGACAATGCCTTTGCAGCCAAGCTGATACAGGCATTTACCCTTGCGCGAGTTGCTATCGTCGAAGGCCTTCGCGAGCGGACCTTCCATGAAGGATGACATGCGATAGCAGCCGTCATGAACGGTTTCGCCGTAAAACACCGTCGGCCGTTGCAGGCTATCAAGCTGCGGCATCCCCTTGCTCAGATAATACAGAATGACGCCGGTAATCACCTCCGGGATCGGGGGGCAGCCGGAGACGTTGACCAATGGCTTGGAGATTCCCAGGTCCTTCATCAAATCGCCGATCGACCTGGCCCCGGTGGGATTGGGGTTGGCCTTGGGCAGGCCGCCGAAACTCGCACAGGTCCCGACCGCGACGATCAGAGCGGCATTCTGCGCCGCCGCCTCGAAGCGGGCGACACCACTGCGCTCCCCACTGATGAAATAGCCACTATCCCCGTCGGCCGGGATGGAACCATCCACGACCAGGACATAACCGGTCTTGGCGGTGAGTGAAAGCAGCAGGTCCTCCGCCTGATCGCCCGCCGCCGCCATCAGGGTTTCCTGATAGTCCAGCGAAATCATGTTCAGGATCAGGTTGTCGATCGTCGTACCGCCGCCGAAGGCAAAGGAGTTGACCATGGACTCCAGACAACCCGTGCACTCCTGAAATGACATATAGACCACGGACGGCAAAGTCTTCGCCGTCGCCGCCTGCGCCAGTCGCGGCACCATCGCTTGCGGCAGGGCCAGCAGCGACGCCAGACCGGCGCAATAGGACATGAAGCGCCGTCGACTGATACCGAGGGCGAGCAGCCGGGTTGCCGTCGCCTCGTCGAAGGTGGCGGCAGCGCCGTCATCCGTCGGGGCCTGGATGTGATCCAACCGGTTCGGTAATTCGCTACTCATGGGGGATATCTCCTCATCTTGTGGTTGGCGCCGCGTTGGCGGATGCCGCCCGCGCCCTGTGCTTATCGAAGGCGCTCCGGCGCGGGCCTGTCCGGCCGGCGTCGGATCGCACCTCACGCTGTCGCCGGCGTGCCTTCGCGCGATGATGGCAGCGCGAGTGACTGCTCGAGACGCTGCAGACCGGCGCGCATATCGGCGACATGGGACTTCAGAATGGCCGGAACCTCCGTCACCTCGATCAGTTCGGTCACGATGTCGCCCCGCTCGTTACGGTGCGTCAGCCACCAGACGCCGGAGTATTGCGTCTCACTGATTTCGACCGTGACGTCGGCCGCGACCGTTGCGGTCACCTCGCCGGTGGACAGGGCGTCCTTGAGCCGCTGGTAGGTCGCCGCGTCCATCCGCGGCACCCTCCTCAAGTCAAGGGCCGCGGCCGTCCCCGAGGCGAGGAATTGCGCGAGCAATTCCATCACCTGATTCAATACGGCGCTGACGACTGGGGATTCACCGGGCAGCGGTTCGCCGCGCGGGGCGAGTACCGGAATGTCGCTCAAACTGGTCATGGGATTGGTATCGCTGATTCTCGGGCAAAGACCATTGGTGCCGTAGCCACGCGAAGCGGTGGTGCTCGGTCCACTGGTCGGATATATCGTGCGCTTCGGCGGCTTAAGAAAGCCTTAAGGGAAGGGGTGCGGAAACGTGACGTGCGTCACACTTCGGCAACTTTCATCTTTCGGGGTGGCGCGGGCGCCATGGCGGTTGGCGTGACGGCAGTGGGCGTTTGCGCCTTGGCGGACCCATCCACGGCGCAGGTTTTGGACTCCAGGTTACCGACCCGCGGCTAGGGTGGATGGGCCTTGGGACTGCTGCTGGGCTCAGGGAAGATGACCAGGACACTGAGGCCCACCCCGTCGGCCCCGTCGCGGATCTCGATCCGCAGTCCGTACAGGTCGCAGATGCGCCGCACGATGGCAAGCCCGAGACCCGAGCCGGGCTGGGTCTGGCCAGGGGGGCGGTAGAAGCGGTCGAAGACCCGTTCGCGGTCGGCCGCCGGGATCCCGGGGCCGGAGTCAGTCACCCGCAGCGCCACAGTCCCCCGACCCGACCCGATCGCCACCTGGACCCAGCCCCCAGGCGGCGTGTACTTGAGCCCGTTCTCGACCAGGTTGCCGATCAGGATACCCAGCGCCGCCGCGGGGACCGCGACCACGCCGGGCTCGCCATCCGGCACCGCGGCGGTCAAGGTCAGCGCCGCGGCCTGGGCGTCGGCCTGCCGGTCCGCCACCACCCGCGCCGCCGCCCGCACCAGCGAGGCGACGCCCCGCCCGGTCGCCCGCGGTTCGCCCTGGAGGCGGGCCAGCATCAGGAGTTGGGAGATCAACCGGCTGGCGCGATCGACGCCGCGGATCAGGTTGTCGAGGGCCGCCTGGCGCTCGGCGGGATCGCCGCTGCGCCGGGCGATCTGGGCGTAGGTGCGGATGATCGCAAAGGGGGTGCGCAGTTCGTGGGAGGCATCGGCGGCAAAGCGCCGCTCTGCCGCCAGGGCCTGATCCAGCCGCTCCATCAGGGCATTCAGCGCCGCGGTCAGGGGGCGGATCTCGGCCGGAACGCCGTCCCCATCGATCGGCTCCAGCCGTTCCGCCGAGCGGCGCCCGATGCTGCGGGCGAGTCGGTGCAGCGGACGCAGGCCCTCGCCCACCGCGAGCCACATCAGGAGCACGCTGACCGGGAGCGACCACAGGATGGGTTTCAGGGCCTGGATGGTCAGGAAGTGGATCAGCTCCTTCCTGATCGTATCGCTTTGTGCCACATAAAAGACCTCGTCGGGGGCGTTGCCGGGCAGTCCGAAGACCCGCCAGCGCGCCCCCCCGAACGCCTGGTCCGAGAATCCGATGGTCGCTGCCAGGGGTGTGGCCGGCGCTACACCGAAGCTGGCCACCAGCCGGTCTCCCAGCCAGCGCTGGTAACTGAGCTTGCTCTCGTAGGGATGACCTACCGCCGACAGGGCCTGCGGGGTCGCGTTCTCCGCGGGTTGGGGGTCGGTCAGGCTGATCTCGCGCAGGACCCGGGCGATCTGGGCCATCTGGGCATCCATGAGCTCGCCGACCTCATGGCCGGAGCGATCCAGCGTCGTCAGGGCCACCGCGGCCCAGACGATGATCCAGAGGCCGAACAGTGACAGCAGCAGCCGCCGCCGGATCGAGGTCACGGCGCCGGGTCGCAGACCAATCGGTAACCGACGCCGCGCACCGTCAGGATGCGCCCATGCCCGAGCTTGCGGCGCAGGTTGTGGACGTGGACCTCCAGTGAATTGCCCTCGCTGTCGCCATGCCAACCGCAGGTGGAGGCCTCGAGCCGGGTGCGCGCCACGACCCGGTCGGGGGTCGTCATCAAGACCTCCAGCAGGGCGAACTCCCGCGGCGAGAGGGTCAGCGGTTGCCCGCCCAGGGTCGCCGCACGTTGCGCGAGATCAAGGGTGAGGTCCCCGGCAGACAGCAGCGGTGCCGGGTGACCGCCGCTGCGGCGCACCAGCGCCCGCAGCCGCGCGCTCAATTCATCCAGATCGAAGGGCTTGACCATATAGTCGTCCGCCCCCGCGTCCAGCCCGCCGACCTTGTCCGCCAGCGCATCGCGCGCGGTGAGGATCAGGATCGGCAGGATCGAGCCCGCGCGCCGCAGTTCACGCAAGAGCGAGAGCCCATCGCGTCGCGGCAGCCCCAGGTCCAGGACCAGCACGTCGAAGTGCTCCAGGCGCAGGGCGTGCAGGGCGGGTTCGGCGGCCTGCACCCAGTCCGCGGCAAAGCCGTCCTGGGCGAGGCCGGTCTTAAGCCCGGCCCCCAGCAGTGGATCATCCTCGACGATCAGGACGCGCATCGATCACCGTTCCTGGGGTCCGAAGGGTCGTCGCCGACGGGACAGTGCATTTCATACTCTCCACTCGTTGTCGTTGTCGTTGTCGTTGTCGTCGTCGTTGTTGTCGTCGTCGTCGTCCTTGTCGTTGTCGCAATCGAAGAAGCGATGCACTTCGTAGTCCGAGCGAATCCGAGGCGCTACGATAACCTCGATTACGACAACGACAACGACAACGAAAATGGCGCTATAGAGGGCGCTTGTAGCCGTCGATCATGGCACGCAACAGGTTTTCCCGGTGCTGAAGACTCGCGAGCGCCACCCCGAAGAGGTGCAGGGGAATCAGGCACAGGGTGGCGTAGGCGATCACCTCGTGCACTTCTTTGAAACCCTCGTAGTCCAGGGTGACCAGACCGGTGATGGTGGTCGCGGTCAGTCCGACGATCAGGGCGACGGCCATGGCCCCCCCTGCGGGGTTGTGCCCCAGATAGCGGGCCGGGTGCCCGCGCAGCACCTCACCAAGATAGGCCAGAGTAGCATTGCGTCCGCGCACGAAGTCCGAGAAACGGGCATGCCGGGGGCCGATCAAGCCCCACAGGACGCGGGCGCCGATCAGCCCCATCACGCTGTAGCCCGCCAGGGTGTGCAGACCCAGGAGGTCATCCTCGGTGACGAAGGCGATCAGCACGGCAACCGCCAGCCCCCAGTGGAAAAACCGGACAAAGGGGTCCCAGACGCGGACCCGCTCAGGGTCCTTGGCCGTGGTCAGGGCGAGGGCGCCGGCGAAATCGCCGCGCGCGGCGGTCGCGGTGTCAGGATCAGTCATGACTCAGTCTCTTATAGGATGGCGGGGATGCCAGGCGCCGCAGACTCGCGGTTCGCAGCAACCGGTGCCGCGACTCGCCTGGCGTGCGGCAGACTCTAGCCGCAGGCCCTTGAATGCTGCCTGACGCCGACTGTCAGCGTTCAATCAGCACCCGCGCTACATACTTCCCAATCATGCAAACCCCGCGCCGTGCGGCCGTCTTCCGGCCCCGGGCGTCGGCGTCGCGCGGCCGGCCGGTCCGCCGACGCGCTCCCCCTGGTTTGAGCACGACCAGCGACACACCGCGGGCCACCCGCACCAGGAGCGCCATAGTTATGGGTCCCAACACCGTCATCAAACCCCTGGCCGCTACCGCTGACCCCGCCGCCGCCGGCCGGCTGCTGCGGCTCGCCACCCTGGCGACCCTGGTCGCCCTGTCCCTGGCCTGGTTCGGCTGGCCCGGTGTCGACCCCTGGTTCGGGCTGGGGATCGGCGCCTACGTACTCTACAGCGCGGTGCAGATCGGCCGGGAGGCCGTCCATCTGCTGATGGACCAGGAACTCCCCGACGAGCAGCGCCGACACATCGCCGCCCTGGCCGGCGCCGTCGCCGGGGCCCAGGGCGTGCACGGGCTGCGCACCCGCCAGTCAGGCCAGTCCCTGATCCTCCAACTGCATCTGGAACTGGACGACGAGTTGAGCCTGGCGCAGGCCCACCGCATCACCCTGGACGCCGCGACGGCGATCCGTGCCCGGTATCCCGGCTCCGACATCACCATTCATCAGGACCCGGTGAGCCTGGGGGCGGAGTCCGATCTCCTCGCGGACCAGGAGGACCAGGCGCCAACGGAGCGGGCGCGCTGAGCCCGCGGCGCTTGGAGTCCAAGGCTTCAGCCTTGGCGTGAGAACTGCCCTCTCTGGGCTGATCCATGCTACCCGGGGAGGTAGCGGCCATCCTCCAGGCGGCGGGCATGGCCGAGGCTCACGAGTGTTTCCAGGAGTCCGGCGACCCGGGCGCGCGGCGCGCGGGTGAAGCACTGGGCCAGGTCCGCGGCGCTTCCCGGGCCGGGGCGGGCGGCGAGCGCGGCGCGCAGGGCCTGGAACTGCTCGGGCAGGGTCTTGGGCCAGTCGGGCTTGGGGCCGCTCGCAGTGGGCGGAGCGAGCCCGAGTTGCGCCTCGGCCTGGGTGGTAGCGCCGTCGTCGGCGTGGCCGCCGGGATGCTGCAAGGCCGGGCGCAGCCAGCGGATCAGGCCGCGGCGCTCCTCGGCCGCGCGCTCGGCATTCAAGGCCGCCAGGCGTTCCAGGATCACCGCCTCGACCCGGTCATCGCCCCCCTGGGCCGGACGGGGCATTCGCCCCGTCCGCAAGGTTTCGGATGCCGCGTCAAACCGCGGGTCCAGCGGGTCGGTGCCCGTTTCCAAACGTTCGGGACGGGGCGCATGCCCCGTCCCGCCCGGGGGCGAGGTCCGCGCGGCGGACCCGGCGAGCAGCGCGGCGGTCAGGTCCGCCCAGCCATAGGCGGCGAGGACGGCCGCGTCGAGTTCGTCGTGGAGCTGGCGCAGGACCGAGACCAGGCCCTGTTCGTGGACCTGCCGCTCTTTCGGCCCCAAGGGCTCACCACGGCGCAGTTGCTCCAGCACGTTGTACATGCCGGTCATGGTGAGATTCGGGTGCAGCGCCTGGCGCGCCTTGCGGTGGGCGTCCAGGTCTTCTGCCAGTTGGCGAATATGCGCCTTCAGCGGCTCGGCGGGGTCCGGAAAGGGGAAGGTGTCGAAGCAGCGGGTCTTGTTGTAGCGCGGGCGATCTTCCAGAGTCCCGCCCGCGGCCAAGGCCCAGAGCACATGCACTCGGCTGGACAGAACGCCCAAATAGAGCGCATCCGGCAGCGCAATAACTAGCAACGCCTGGTCCGCCAAGGTCCGCGCATCGAGGAATTGAAAGACGCGGTGCTTGGCAGTGATTGCCGTTGCGATGTAGCGCGAGAGACCGGCAACCGACTTGCGCATTTGCGGCTGATTCTCTCCCAGCAGCCACCAGTTTTCCCGATAGCTTTGGCGCGGATTTTTGTCTCGCTCGGGTTTCGCCCGGTCGATCAACCATTGATAGACGCCGGGAAGGTCACGCCGGAGGTCATCGTGCGACCATTGGTAAGTATCTAGAACAAAAGTATTTCTCGGCCGGTTGGTCAGGTCCTTTCCATTCCGGTAGACGGTTGCGATACGGCCCTGGGGGTCGACGGTTTGCGCGTCCTCCTCACTCAAAGCGAAGCCCGAAGCGAGCAGTTGAACACCGCGATTTGCAACCCTGGCATTTGCCAGCAGGGTAGTGGCGCTGCCGATGTCCGCGCCGATTGAGAGATCCGCGTTGATTGGACCATCCTGGCGGGCGAACTCAACCTGCATTCCGTCCGCACCGACCCCTTGCTCGGATAGCAACCTCAAGCGTTGACCGGGACCTTCTCCGGCAACTGCGACTGTCATACTGATCCGAACGGCCGCACCATCCGCGGTGTCGACCCAAGGGTGGTCGGGCACCGCGAAAATCAGCGATAGGGGCTGCTTCGCGGGTTCGCAGATCTGCGGCGAGCTGCCGAGATGTTGTTCCAGAATGCGGCGGTTGAAGGTCTGTGAGACGCTGTTGGTGGTGATAAAGCCGAAGCGCTGCACCTTGCCCGAACGAACCAGGTCGGCGCCAATATGCCACCAGTACATTACATAATCGACGGACTCAGGTACTTCACTCCAGGTGGCTCGGAGGGCCTCGACGTAGCCGTCACCCAGGGTCGAGCGCATGGTCTTGGCGCCGATGAAGGGGGGATTCCCCACCACGAAATCCGCCGCCGGCCACACCGCCCGCCGCGGGTTGACATAGCGCTCCAGCGGCACCTGGGCGCTCTCGTCCGGGACCATCTCGCCGGTGACCGGATGGGGCTTGCAGGTGCGCCCATCCCAGCGCGTGACCGGGCGCCCGGCCTCATCGGTGACCCACTCCATGCGGTCATAGTCGAGCACCGCGTCGCGGCACTGGATGTTGCGGAAGTCGCGGATCACGGGCTCGGGCGGGTTCACCGCGCCGTGGGTGCGGAAGTGCCATTGCAGGTAGCCGATCCACAGGACCGTCTCGGCGATGGCGGCGGCGCGGGGGTTGAGTTCCAGGCCGAGCAGTTGGTGGGGGTCGACGCTGATGCCCTCCATCGCCATGAGCAACTGGCGCTCGCCGAGCGATTCCAGGGTGTCCAGGACCTCGCCCTCCAGGCGTTTCAGGTGTTCGAGCGTCACATAGAGGAAGTTGCCGGAGCCGCAGGCGGGGTCGAGCACCCGGATGTTGGCGAGGCGGACCTGGAAGGCGCTGACCAGTTTGACGGCCTCCTGGTCCTTGCCCTGTTCGTGCAGGATGAAGGCGGCGCCGTGGACCGCGGTCCATTCATCGCGCAGGGGATTGATCACGGTGGGCAGGACCAGGCGCTCGACATAGGAACGCGGGGTGTAATGGGCACCGAGTTGATGGCGCTCGCGCGGGTCCAGGGCGCGCTCCAGGAGGGTGCCGAAGATGGCGGGCTCGACCTGGCGCCAATCGGCCTTGCCGGCGTCGATCAGCAGCTCGAGCTGGTCGCGGTCGAGCGGCAGCGCCTGCCCCTGGGCGAAGAGCCCGCCGTTGAAGCACGGCACCCGCGCGCGCAGGATGATGGAGAAGGCGGCGCCCGTATTCATGTCCCGCCACAGGTGTTCGGTCAGCGGGACGAACTGCGCCGGGTCGGCCCGGACCGAGCGCAGCAGGTCGGTGAAGCCCTCATGCGGGAGCAGCCCGATGTCCTCGGCAAACAGGGTGAAGAGACAGCGGATGAGGAAGGCGGCGGTGACCTGCGGCGGGTGGCCGGCGGACTCCAGCGAGAGGGCGAGGCGCGCCAGCCGGGCGGCGATGTCGCGGGTGACGCGGGCGGCGTGGCGGCTGGGGTCGAGGCTCAAGGGATCGAGCCAGAGGGCGCGCAGGCGGGCGCGGATCTCCGGCCGTCGCAGATCCTCCAGACGGATGCGGTGCGAGCGCGGGTCCGGGTAGGGGATGTAGGCCCCGCCGCTGCGGCTGAACTCGCTGTAGAGCTCGATGCTGCGCCCCACGTCGACCACCACGACGAAGGGCGGGCGGCCCTCGGGCGGCGGCAGGGCGCGCACATACTGCACCGCCTGGCCGTGGGCGCGCAGCATGGCCTTGTCCCAGCCGCCGGTGTCGAGTGTCAGGCCGGTCTGTTTGCACTCCAGCACATAGCAGGCGCGGCGATAGAGGTCGATGAAGCCCTGGCTCTGGGTGCCGTCGCCGTGCTGGAAGATGACGCGGTGCTCGAAGCAATAGGCGTTCTCCTGGGGGTCACCGCCCGCCGGGTCCGGCTGGGGCAGCCCGAGCAGGGTGCACAGTTCGGTCAGGAAGAGCTGGTAGTTGGCCCGCTCGGTGCCGGTGGCGGCGGACCAGCGATTGATGAAGGCGTCGATCAGTGCAGGGGCGAGGCCGTCGTCGGGGGCTGGGTCGTCCAGGGCGGGCGACAGGCGGGTGTCTTCCGGGGGGGGGGCTCTCGGGGCGCGGGGGATGGGGTTGGTCGTGGATGCTAACCGGGGTGGCGCGTATCCACCAACTCCCTCGCGCTGACTCGGGGGCGTTCAGGCCGCCGCCCGCACCTCGACCGCCAGGCGCCGGCCCACGGCGAGCAAGGCCCGCTCCAGCGAGTCCGCCTTGCTCCCGTGGCGCGGGTCGAGCAGGCGCCGCGCCTCCTTCTCGTGCACCCCCAGACGCCGCGCCAGTTCGCTCGTGCCGATGCCCGCCTCGCGCACCGCGAGATACAGTGCCGCCTGTGTCATGGCCGTGACACTCGCTACCCGCTGACGGAAATGGCTGGGACAGTCGCGGGCCAGGGCCGGGGCGCTGGCCGCAGACTAGGGCGCCGCGCGGACTGGTCGGCGGTCGCCGGACCCGGGTCGGGACGCCGCTGCCTGCCGTCCTGACCCGTCGCGCCGGATTCCGGCATGTTTACTGCTGTAATGCTGGACGACTGCCGGAGTGCCGCGAAACGGCGGCGGCCGGTCGGATGACCACGCCACACCTTGGGGAACCCTTGAGCATCGACTTCATGATCCTGGACGAGGCCTATCGCGACTTCGTCGCCGACGCCGCGCGGCCGGACGCCGTGGACCTGTTGCAGGCCGGCTGGCCGGTCGTCGCCCTGCGCTCGTTCTCCAAGGTGCACGGCCTGGCCGGGCTGCGCGTGGGCTATGCGGTGGCGACCCCGGACCTGGTCGCGCGTATGGAGGCCGAGCATCAGCAGTTCAACACCAATACGCTGGCCCAGGCGGCGGCACTCGCCGCCTTGGAGGACGAGGCGCACGTTGCGGCCACGGTCGAACTCAATCGCCGCGGCCGGGACGAACTCTTCGTTGGGCTGGCGGCGCGCGGGTTCGACCCGGTGCCCTCGCAAGCCAATTTCGTGCTGGTGCCAGTCGGCGACGGCACCGGGCTGGTCCTGCGGCTCGCGGCCCAGGGCGTGCTGGTCAAGGAACTCGGGCGGTACGGCCTCGACGACCACATCCGCATCAGTTGCGGCCGGGCGCCGGACCACGCGCGCTTCTTCGCCGCGCTGGATGCGGTCTGGCTTCTTGACCACCTGCCGCAACCCGGCCGGCGGCTACCGAAAACTGACGCGGGAGGTTGATGCAATGGTCTTGATGATGGCTCCCGGGGGCACCGAGGAGATGGCGAAGGCCGTGCTGGACGAGGGCGCGGAGGCCGTCTATGTCGGCGTGATGGGCTGGTCGCGGCGCGGCTCGCTTTTCGAGATGTCGGACGACCAGATTCGCCGGGTCATCGACTACGCGGCGGCACGCGGCAAGGAGGTGCGCATCGTGGTCAACACCATGCCCAGTTCCACCGAGGTGCCGATGTTCATCGAGCATGTGCACCGGTATTCGGACTGGGGCGCGCAAGGCTTCATGGTCAGTGATATCGGCTGTATGCGGCTGTTGCGCGACCTGGTGCCCGCGGCCCAGGTGCATACCAGCGTCGGCTGCGGCATCACCAATGTCGAGGACGTGCGCTTCCTGGCCGAGATGGGCGCGACCTATGTGGTGCTGCCCTATCGGCTCAGCGTCGCGGAGATCGCGCAGATCACCGCGACCACCGGCGTCGGCATCGAGGTCTTCCTCTTCAAGACGCCATCGGGCGGCAAGATCTGTCCCGGCAAGTGCATGATGTCGAGCTATTTCTCATTCAAGCGCGAGCTCGACGAGCACGGCAAGGACCAGTTCTACGGCTCCACCAGCCGCGGCGGGGACTGTCTGCGGGTCTGTCAGACGCCCTGGCGATTGGACTGCGGCGGGACCTCCCTGATCGAGGACCTGACCATCAAGAGCAACCCGGCGCTCTGGCTCGACGAACTGCCGGCCTATCTGGGGGCGGGCGTGAACTGCCTGAAGGTACCGGGACGCGACCGCTCGACCGCGCTGGTGCGGGGGCTCACCCGGCTCTATCGCCGTGCGCTCGATCGTATTCTTGCGAGCGACCACCCGGATCTCACTGATCTGGGCGAGCCGCTCGAGGAGTTTCGGCGGCGCTGGCGCGCCGAGCGCGGCCAACGCGATACCCGCCTCATCGGTCAGGCCGAGACCTATGCCGCCGTCGGCGCCCGGGCGGCCTGAGTCACGACAAGAACAAGTTAAACATAAACACGGTCGTTGTCGTTGTCGTTGTCGTAATCGATGTTATCGTATTGCCCCGGACTCCCTCGCACGCCAAGTTGCAGCGATTCTCCGATTACGATTACGACAACGACAACGACAACGACGCTGAAGAGCATTCTCCAGGAGACCTGTATGTTTGAACTCAGTACCGACTGCTCCAACCCACAGGAACTGCGCGGCGGCGACTATGACGCCTATGACGCGCTCTACCTGGGCGATTTCTCCTGCCCCGACTATCCCAACAACTTCTCCTCGCACCCGGAAACGCTCGCCGACGCGGTGCGCATCGTCAAGGACCAAGGCAAGCAGTGCTACCTGCGCCTCTATGCCGTGCCCAGCAACCATGAACTGGATGCGGTCAAGCGTGTGATCGAGACCGCGCTGGCCCTGCCCTTCGACGGCTTCGAGGTCCACAACATGGGCCTGCTGCGCGTGCTGCGGGAGATGCGCTGCGCCAAGCCCCTGCACCTGGGCGTATTCGGCAACCTTTATACGCACGAGACCGCACGGGTGCTGAAGGAATACGGCGTGACCCGGGTCTATCCGAACCCGGAGTTGTCCCTGCGCGAGGTCGTCTTCATCAAGGACCAGACCCCGATCGAGGTCCTGATCCCGGTCCACGGCAAGATCCCGCTGGTGATCTCCGAAACCTGCTTCATCATGGAGAACGCCCACCCGGGGGCGGAGCAATGCAGCTTTTTCTGCGCCAAGGGCCACTGGCTGACGCGCTCCCAGGGCGACTGGTCACTCAAGGACGCCGGCCGCATGACCCTGAGCGGCAAGGACCTGTGCATGATCGAGCACATGGACCTGCTGGCCGCGCAGGGGCTCAAGCACTTCTTCGTCCAGGGGCACGGCGAGGAGCGCGCACGCGTCACTACCATCGGGCGCGCCTACCGGGCGGCCCTGGACGCCATCGCGGCCGGTGAGCCGACCGCCACCGAGTCGTCGCTGGCGAGCCTCGCGGGCCTGGCCGAGATGGGTCTGTGCAACGGCTACTATTTCGAGGGTGCCGGTCAGCAGTACGTCGGGAGGCAGTGATGGTACGCCCCACCCTCCTGGCCCCGGCCGGAGGGCTCGACATGGCGCGGGCGGCGGTGGACGCGGGCGCCGACAGCCTCTATGTGGGCCCGCTCGGCTGGAGCCGCCGCCCCTACGAATCCGAGATGAGCGATGCGGACATCCGCACGGCCATCGACTATGCCGGGGTGCGGACGTGCGGGTGGTGCTCAACACCTTTCCGAGCCCCTTCGAGTACCAGGCCTGGCTGGACCAGGCGCTGCGCTTCTTCGACTGGGGCGCGGCGGGCTTCATCGTCAGCGACCCCGGCGCCATCCCCCGGCTGCGCGCGCGCCTGCCCAAGGCCGTACTGCACGTCTCGGTCGGCTCGGGCATCACCAACGCCGCCGACGCCGCCTTCTACCGCGACCTGGGCGCCGACCTGATCGTGGTGCCCTACTGTCGAACTGGGGGTCGAGCGCTTCAAGATCCCGGGCCGGGAGCGCACCACCGCGCTGATCGGGGCCATCGTCGGGTTCTACCGCCGCGTCCTCGATCACATCCTCGCCGGCAACCCGGACGTCGCCCAATTCGCCACGGAATGGGAGGAGATCAAGGGTCGCTGGACACACGAGCGGGTGCGCCGGGACACCGGGCGGCTGGATCAGGCGGCCTAGCTGAACCTCAGGAAAGAATCGGTCCGCAAATGAACGCAAATGAACGCAAACAGGAATGCCGCCTTGCCGGCCCCTGGCCCGCTCTACCCGTCTGAGCAATTACGCTCGATCGTAAGGGTATGACCGCCAATTCACCCGAACCCGGCAGGCCCGCGGGGCCGCTCCCGGAACGCATCAGGCCCCTGTCCGCACTCGGCCGCGGCGATGCGGACCGCTTCGGGGCCAAGGCGGCGACGCTCGGGCACCTGTCGGCCCGCGGGTTCACCGTGCCCGACGGCTTCGCCATCCCGGCCGACGCCTTCGGGCTGGGTAGCGATGGTCCCATCAATGCCGCACTCGCCGACGCGATTTGCGCCGCCTATCGCCGTCTGGGCGAGGGGAGCGTCGCCGTGCGCAGCTCGGCGTTCGACGAGGACGTCCCCCAGGCCAGCGCGGCCGGCATCTATGAGTCCGTACTGGGGGTCGGGGATGAGGCGGCCCTGATCGCGGCCGTGCGCCATTGTCTCGCCTCGGCCGCAGCGGCACCGGCACTTGCCCACCGCACCGCCCAGGGCCGCGGCACCGCGGCCGGGTCCATGGGGGTGCTGGTGCAACGGATGGTCCTGGCCGACGTTGCCGGGGTCGCCTACACGGTCGATCCGATCACCGCACGCCGCGACCGACTGTGCCTGAACGCCACCCGCGGGCTCGGCGAGGCCCTGGCCGCCGGGCGCGTGAGCGGCGAGACCCAGGTCACCGACCGCGCCGGGACCCTGATCCGCGGCGACCGCCTGCCGGGGGCCATCCCGGTGCTGACACCGGGGCAGGCGCGCGCGCTCGCGGCCCTGGCGGACCGGTTGGAGACCGAACTCGGCGGCCCGCTCGACATCGAATTCGCCTTCGCCGGCACCACCCTCTATTGCCTCCAGGCCCGGCCCATCGCCGCCACCGGGCTGGCCGAGGCCCAGGACGCCCGCCGCGCCCAGGTCTACCTGGCGGCCGAGCGGGTGCGGCTCCAGGAGCGGCTGCGGGGGCTGCGCACCCGGGGCGTGATGGCGCAGTTGCGGGACCTGGCGCCCGAACTCGTCTTCCATCTGCACCTGGAGGAACTGAACCGCCCGCCCGACCTGGCGCTGCTCGAGTCGCGCCGCACCGAGCGTCGGCTCGGCCGCCGCCTCCTGCGCGAGGGTCGCCTGCCCGCCGTGATCCAGGAGGGCGCGATCCAGACCCTGGGCGCCGCCGGCCGCCAGGCGCCGGGCCGCCAACTGCGGGGCCGCGCCATGGCCCCCGGGTGCAGCGTCGGGCGGGTGCGCGTGCTGGACCTGGATCTCGACGACCCCGAGTCCCTGCTCGTCCACCTGACCGGCAACGAGGTCCTGGTGACCCGCTCGGCCAACCTGGGCCTTGCCTCGCTGCTGCGCATCGCCGCCGGCCTGGTGGTGGAGGTCGGCGGCGTCCTGGCGCACGCCGCCTGCCAGGCGCGCGAGAGCGGCATCCCCGCCGTAGTGCTGGACAACGCCACCAGTCTGCTCAAGGACGGCATGACCGTGCGCCTGGATGGCGCCCGGGGCCGCGTCTCGATCGTTGCGTATTAGCCTGGGAGCCCCCCTGGGAGCGCCGCACAGTGCGGCGCGGCGGCCTTGAGCATCGTTGCGGCCGCCCCGGGCCGGAGTCCAAGGCTTCAGCCTAGGACGTACAGGACCAAGGCTGAAGCCACAGCGTCACTGCGCGACTTTCACGTAAAGGGCCGCCGGCGGCAGCCGCACCCATGCCCGCGGCCCGGGCCGCGACCAACCGCACAATCCGATCGCTCCGGGCCATTGCGCCGGGGCGGCGGATGCGGTTAGTCTTCCGCCGATGTGTCCCGCCCCATCTACGCCCACCCCAGGGTCCCAGCAGGCGCCGCGCGTTCTGAGTGAGCGCGTCCACACCCTGGGTCAAGACCTACTGCGCCGCTACGGGCAGCGGGTGCACAAGCTCGCGATCAATGCCGGCTTTACCTGCCCGAATCGCGACGGCACCAAGGGCACCGGCGGCTGCACCTTCTGCAACAATCAGTCCTTCAGCCCCAACGCCGAGGAACCGCCCAGCGTCACTGCGCAGATCGCCGCGGGGCGGGCGGTGCTGGCGCGGCGCACTGGGGCGCGCCGCTTCATCGCCTACTTCCAGGCCTACACCAACACCTATGACCGCATCGAGCGGCTGCGCGCTCGCTACGACGAGGCCTTGGCGATCCCGGATGTCGTCGGGCTCTCCGTCGGAACGCGCCCGGACTGTGTGCCGGAGGCGGTTTTGGAACTGCTGGCCGGCTATCGCGCCCAGGGCAAGGAGGTCTGGCTGGAGTTGGGTCTGCAATCGGCCGACGACCAGACCCTGGCGCGGGTCAATCGCGGTCACGGCTTCGCCGAGTTCCAGAGCGCCACCCGCGCCGCCCAGCGCCGGGGGCTCAAGGTCTGCGCCCACCTGATCATCGGGCTGCCGGGCGAGGGCCGGGACGCCGCACTCCGGAGTCTGGATCGCGTCCTGAACCTGGGGGTGGAGGGCCTCAAGCTGCACCCGCTGCATGTAGTCCGTCACACCCGGCTGGCCCTGGAGTGGGAGCGCGGAGACTATGTGCCGCTGGCCCTGGACGACTATGCGGGCATCTGCGCCGACCTGATCGAACGGACCCCGCCCGCGGTGGTCTTCCATCGCCTGACCGGTACGGCCTCCCGCTCCATCCTGCTGGCGCCCCACTGGTGCGCCTGGAAATGGGCCGTGCTCAACCGGATCGAGGCCGAGTTGTACCGCCGCGGCACCCGCCAGGGCGCGCGTTGCGCGCACCTGGAGCCGCCCTGCCTTGCCCGCACCGCCTGATCCTATACCCATAATTGAAGAGCGGTTTAGCCGCAAATGAACGCAAATAGACGCAAAATAATACGGTGTGCGGCGTGCGCCCGTCCGGCTCACGCGGCCCATGGGCCGGGCGACCTGCCGGCTTGGGGCAGCAGCGAAAGACCCTGCGGACTTATTTGCGTTCGTTTGCGTTCATTTGCGGCCAAATACTCTTTACCAGCCACCGGAGTCCGCCCATGGAACTCGTCTGCCCCGCCGGCAACCTGCCATCCCTCAAGGCCGCCGTGGACAATGGCGCCGATGCCGTCTACATCGGCTTCCGCGACGACACCAATGCCCGCCACTTCGCCGGCCTCAACTTCAACGACAAACAGTTAGAAGACGGGCTGCGCTACGCCCGCGACCACAAGGTCAGGGTCTTCGTCGCCATCAACACCTTCGCCCAGCCCCGCGGCTGGCAGCGCTGGGCGGCAGCCGTGGACCGGGGCGCCGATCTCGGCGTTGATGCACTGATCCTGGCGGATATGGGGGTGCTGGACTACGCGGCGGAGCGCCACCCGCAACTCGGCCTGCACCTGTCGGTGCAGGGCTCGGCCACCAACCCGGCGGCGATCCGCTTCATGCACCGCCATTTCGGCATCCGCCGAGTGGTGGTGCCGCGGGTCCTGTCCATCGCCCAGGTCGCGCACGTCATCGCCGAGAGCCCGGTGCCGGTGGAGATCTTCGGCTTCGGCAGCCTGTGTGTCATGGTGGAGGGCCGCTGCATCCTGTCCTCCTATGCCACCGGCCAGTCGCCCAACACCTACGGCGCCTGCTCCCCCGCCGCCCATGTGGAGTGGCGCGATACCCCCGACGGCCAGGAGACCCGTTTGGGCGGGATACTGATCGAGCGGCGCGGACGCGACGAGGCGGCCGGCTACCCGACCATCTGCAAGGGCCGCTACGAGGTCGAGGGCGATATCCGCTACGCCATCGAGCAGCCCACCAGCCTCAACACCCTGGACCTGCTGCCGCAGATCATGGCCGCCGGGGTCGCCGCCATCAAGCTCGAAGGCCGCCAGCGCAGCACCCGCTATGTCTCCGAGG
>Ga0247841_10005802_pt1 | contig 19621 bp, 25 predicted proteins | sample LaCruzMarch2015__2_FD_192410 | JGI IMG/M metagenome (GOLD analysis project Ga0247841, IMG submission 192410) | Freshwater microbial communities from meromictic Lake La Cruz, Castile-La Mancha, Spain - LaCruzMarch2015_18m | ecosystem: Environmental > Aquatic > Freshwater > Lake | place: Spain... | reverse complement strand
GCCACCCAAGATGGAACAACTAGAAAATTTTATGTAGACGGCCAACAATATTTTTCTGGGGCCGCAGTTAACTGGGCAGTTACTTCAAATTGGCGTATCGGATTTGAATCAGCTGTTGCTGCTCGTGTTTTTGATGGTAATTTGGATGAGGTTTCTATATGGAAAGGGGCACTTTCGAGCGCAGATATAAATTTTTTATATAATTCAAGAAATGGATTGACTTATTGTCCCGCCACTGGAACATTTTTAAGTAGTTGTTCTGCGGATCCATGCGCTCCCACGATCAATACTGATTGGACAATTAACACAGCCATAACTTGTGAAAACAAAAGGATCGATCTAGGAACTGGTAAATTAGTATTCAATACTGGTGGATCTTTAAAACTTTATGATTCAAATATTAGAACTACACAAATCAAAATGAATGGATTTGGTAAATTTCTACAGATCTTCGCAAGAAGTTTCTTATGGATCAAATAGATTTATAAAGAGTAAAGGGTATAGATATATATGGCTACATCATTATCACAAGATTGGGAAAATAAAAAAGCTCAAAATGCGTATGAACAGCAAGTTAATGAACAAAATCGCCAAATTAATATAAAAAATATTGAAGCTAAAAATGATTATGATACTAAAATTGCGGCTCAAACTACAATAGATAATAATTATATAAATCAAATTAATACAGTTACTACTCAAGAACAATTGAATGATCTTATTCTTCAAATGAATTCAGCTGGTAATGCTGGTCCAGATGTTAATAAAGCTATTGCATCTAGACAAATTTATTTAAATACACAACAAGCTAATATAGATGCTGCAAATATTTCTACAATAAATTCAGCAACATCTGAAGAAGAATTAAATAATATTTGGGATAATTTAATTATTACTGGTAGTAATACTCAAGCTGCATATTCTGCTTTAAAAAGTAGAGAAAATTATTTTAAAGAACAAGTAAAACAATCACAAGAAAATTTTAAAACAGACTTATTATATGCTCAATCTGTGCCATCTAGTGAAGAAGAAATAGATTCATGGATAAAACAATACGAAGATATTTTCAAAAAATATGATAAAAATCCTAATACACCAGAATTTGATCCATCTAATCAAGAAATGGCAGATTTATATAATCAATATTCTAAAAGAATAGATGATAGAGTTAAATTACATAATGATGTAATAACTGCGCAAAATAATTTATCTAAAATTGAATATGATAATTATACTGCAAATAATACTGAAGTAGTTACTCCTACATATAAACCTTATCAATTAGATCAATCAATGGACGAAAATGGATTTTATAAATTAAATAAAAAAGAATTTGGAACATTTACTCCAGCTGTTTTAACTGGAACTGCTAATGATAGTGGTGAAAAATTATTAGGAATTACTCCTAGTGGTAAAAATCTTTCTATTGATACAACAAGTACATTTGATAAATCAGTTAATACAATTAATGAAATTCATAATGCTAGACCTACAAAAATACAAACATTTATTACAGAATATGAATCATCATTGAATAAAATAAATGAAGATTTTTTTAAAACACCTCTTGGATCAGCTATAGAAAGTATACCTTATGTTGGTGCTATTTATAAAGATGTTATAATTCCAGTTGGACAAGCTCCAATAAAACCAATTGGTACTGTTGGGCCTAGATTAGTATCTGGAGATATTGGTCAAACTATAATTGGTGGGTCTGATGTTATTGCAGCAGCTGGTGGTCCAGTAACATATTTAGGATTAAAAACAATTGAGACTGGATCAAATAAAGGAATATGGGATACATTGATTAAATTAGATGATTCAGGTAAACAAACAGGATTAATTGCAGATATTACAAAGGTTGGAACAAAAACACCAGTTATTGGAGAATATGTAGGATATGGAGGAGAATTACTTGGTGGATTAACATATAGTGGATTACATAATCCAGCTGAATTTTATACATTTGGTAAACTTGCCGGAGGAGCTGAAAAAATTATTCCTTATGGAAAATATGGAGTAGGAGCCGCATTTGGAGTACAAACAGCCGCTTCAAGTGTTATGGGAGACGAACCAAATTGGGGTAAAGCAATAACACAAGGGGCATTAGTAACAGCGGCCCCATATTTAATTAAAAATATACCTAAAGTTCCAATCGTAAAATATTATGAAGGATTAAGAGGAAAAGCTGAATGGCTTGCAGATATTCCTAAAACACAACAAAGAGAAGCATTAGATGTTCAAAAAATAATTAGTGATTTACGAGGACAAACAAAAATATCAAATCCATTGAATTTAGATAGAGTTGCATCAATAAAGACTCCTGAAATGAAGGCAGATACAATTGCTTTTGCACAAAAAAATCCAGAAATAATTTATGGAGGATCAACACAATTAGAAAGAGGAATGACTGGAACAATAAAAAGAGCACCACAAGATTTAGAAGCATATTTTAAAACAACAAATATTAAACCAAATAAAGGAACATCTTGGACAGATCTTGGTAAACCAGTAATACCTAAATCATTAGAAGAAAATGTATTAGATGTTCATCCACAAGAAGCAAGAAATATACAACAAAGTGCTTATTTTAAAGCACAAAAAACACCTGTACCAGAATTATTTCCAACTTTAAGAAAGACATTAGGATCATTTGATAATCTTTCTGGAGCAATAGAAGAAACAACTATAATGGGAACAAATATTAAAATTAAAGCAGTTAAATCATTTAATATCGCAGTAAGAAAAGGAACTGCAGCATATGATATTGGAAATCCAGATAAAACAACTGGTATAAAAACTCCAACTTATAGATATTCAAAAGATATTCCAGCATTTATTCAGTATGCAAAAGATATATCTGCACAAAGGCAATTGACTCCAACAACAAATGTGCCAGTATTAAAACAATTTTATGAATGGAAAGCTGGTAGATTATCTGAACGATTAAAGGCATATGAAGATTTAACTACTGTAGAGAAGGCTCCTCCAACACTCAATAGACCTATTAAAAGAATCCCACTTATTAAATCAGAATGGTTTGGAAAGAAAATTGAACCATTTTTAGGTGAAGAAGGATCATTTGGATATTCAACTGAACGAACAGGAAAAATAATATTACCAAGTTTTGATAAAGGATATTATTTTAAACCAAAAAATCCAATAAAAGTTAATTTAACTGTACCAGGATATACTTCTACAAAAACAAATTATACTCCAAATGTAAATGTATTAAAAGGATATAATATAAATTATCCAGCAGTAAATAAAATACAAAATGGATATGTAGTTAAAGATTATACATCTAAAGATTATGTTCCTAAAGATTATATTCCTAGAGACTATGTTCCTAGAGATTATACTCCTAAAGATTATGTACCTAAAGACTACACTCCTAAAGATTATGTACCTAAAGACTACACTCCTAAAGATTATGTACCTAAAGACTACACTCCTAAAGATTATACTCCTAGAGACTATGTACCAAAAGATTTTATACCTAGAGATTATATACCTAAAGGATATACTCCTAAAGATTATATACCTAGAGACTATGTACCACAAGAAAACTTAAAAAAATTACCATATAATATTCCATTTAAAAATAATCAAGGTACAGATAAAAATAAAAAATATGCAAAATCATATGATGTTTATGTTAGAAAAGGAGTACAAAAAGGAAAAGTACAAGAAATTTTAGTACAAAAAGGATTACCATATGGAACAGCAACTAATTTAGGATTAGGAATAGCTGCAGAATACTCACAGAGAACTGCAATACTTAAACCTAGTAAAAAATCATCTATGGTACCAGATGAAATGGTTAATAAAGATTTATTAGGTAAATTTAGACCTCTTGCATTACGTTCTAAGATACCACAATCAAAACAATCAAGAACATTTGTAGAAAAGTCTAGATATGCAATTGATACTTTAGCAGAAAAAAAAGGAATTCCTTATAAAGCGGCTGCTTTAAGAAGAGCAAAATCTAATATATATGGGGGTTTTGGGGGTATGAAAATATGAAACTAACAGAAAAAAAAGTAAAATATTTAATCAAAGATGAAAGAATGGCTACTAATGAATATCATAAATTAGGCCTACATAATATAGAACATGATGAACGCAAACATAAAAATTATCTAATAAAATTATTAAAACAAATGGAAGGGAAATAATGAAAGATCAGTGCGAATATGATGAGATCCCTACTCATAAAAAACAAATGAAAGAGTTACAAAAGACTAGAGAATCATATGCGCAGCACATACAACGGTTATTAAATGAATATAATGATGAGAGTGATGACGAATGATTATGATAATGTTTGGCATAGCAGTTGTCTTTATGTTACTAATGTTGTTCCTTGGATATAATCAAGGTAGTTTTGGGCTAGCTTATTTGGGCTTTTTTACAATGTTATTATTAGGTATGTTTTTATATAGTGATGGAATTCAAATTGCTGAAGGATCTATGGAATCACCAGTTGGGTCACATATATTTATAACAAATTATGTTAATTATACTACTGCTAATGAACCAATAGTTAATTTAATGGCTGCAACATTTTTCTATTTACCATTTGCGGGGATATTGCTTACAACATATTTAGCATTACGAAGATAAGTTTATAAAGAGTTAAACTATAAGATATATATACAAGGTTGATAAAATGGGTTTTTCAGAAGCAGTGTTAGGATTAACAATGGTAGTCATAGTTTTGGCAGTATTTATTCCAGTAACTGCACAATTATTACCATCTATTATACAATATTCAGGAGCAATGACAGGAATGATGGTATCAACAATAGTTGTAGTAATAATAGCTGCAGCATTATTTATGCTTATGCGTCAAAGTATGGCCCCAGGTCATGCGGAGATACAGGGATATTAAACGGAGGTGTACAAAAATGGGTATATTAACAGATCAAAAAGGACAAGCTGGTGGTGGAATCATGATGGGAATCATGGGAGCCGTAATGGGTGCTATAATCTTAGCAGCTATGTTGCCAGTATTAAACAGTGTAATTGCAACTATTGCCGGCGGAAACATGTCAGCATTTTCTAACTCAGCAACAATTTTAATGTTGTTAGGAATGACAGGTTTAATCGTAGTAATAATGTATATATATGGAATTATACAAGGGTTTATGAATCCTCAGAGTTCTCAAGGAGGATTCTAAATGAATTTTCTTGATATACTCTGTACACGAGGAATTAGAGGATAGCGATAGCATATGAATAATAAATTTGGGATTTTAATATTGGCAGTACTGCTTTTTATAACAACTGCTTATGCTGTGCCAGCACCTTTTGATATTAATTTTATTGCAGGATGGAATTTTGATGATTCATCAAATACATTATCAGATATAAATATTGTTGTTGCACATACTGGAACAATTGGTGGTACTGCAGATATAAATTTTATTCCAATGCAAGCTAATGCTATGAATGGTAGTAGTTATCGTTTTAATAATATTTATGCTATTGTAGCTGATCCTAACTCTGATTTTAATGCTACAACTTTTTCTGGTATGACTTGGTTTCAAATTAAAAATGCAAGCGCATATGGTTTAATGGCTAGTATGGCTGATAGAACTGGCGGACAGTCTGCGGGTTGGAGTGTAAATATGGGACTTTCTGTAGCAGGAAAAGTAGAATTTAGAATGGGATCTGTAGATGGTGCTATAACTGAAACTACATTGGTTAGTGGTAGTACATATAATGATGGTGCTTGGCATCAATTAATTTGGACTTATAGTGGAGGAATTAAAAGAATATTTATTGATGGTGCATTAGTAGGTACGCAAGCTGGGGGTTTAGCATATAATAAAACTAATTATGTACTGTTAGGAGCACTTCGTATTAATGGAGCTTATAATGCTCCAATGGATGGAAATTTTGATTCAACTTATTTTTGGGATAGAAATTTATCTTTAGCTGAAATTGCAACCCTTTGGAATGCTGGAGCAGGTACATTTTTTAGTGGAACTCATTTAAATTCATTGAGTAATTCAATCACTTCTCCCGCAATTGGTTCTACTCAAACTGGGTTTATGGATATTAATTTTTCTATTAGAGATACTAATATAATGACTCCTAATATATCTACTTATATTTATTTATCTTCTACAGCTGGCGCAAAAACTACTTTAGTTTATACTGATTTAAATTTAGCTGATGGTAATGGCGTTATTTGTAATGATTATTTGCCTTTTACTACTATAAGAAATTGTTCTTATAGAGTTAATTCTACTAATTATAGTGATGGTAATTATTATATCGATATAAATTCTTATAATTTATTAGATAGTAATTTAGCATCTCTTGGGCCTTTTATTATTAATAATTCTTTTGATATAATTTCTCCTGTAGTTGGTGCAACTACACTTACTGGATTTGCTAAAACAGGATCATTTATTACTGGTACTGGTAATGTTATAGGTGGAGTAGCATCAGATGAACCAGATTATAAATTCGGATCAAGTTTTGTATTATTAAAAAATGATACTAATACTTATACTAAAATTGTGACAAATCAAACAGGACAATATATTTATACTGCAGCGGGACTTGGAGAAGCTGTAGGATGTATCATTGATTCTAATGATTATGGAATAACATGGAAAAGAGAATTATGTTATCCTGGTGGATCGGCTGCAACATCAGTAGCTATTTCAGATGGAAATGCAATTGTAGCTGTAGCTTTTAATTCAAAAATTAATTTATCTACTAATAAAGGAAATACTTGGACTACTGTTGACTCTAATAGAACTTGGATAGATGTAGAAATATCTTCCGATGGAAAATATATTGCAGCAACTACTAATGCAGGTATATATGTATCTTCGAATTATGGTACAACTTTTACTGGATATTTAACTGGTATAGGCGGATTTGGAAAAATTGCTATGGATGGAACTGGGCAATATATGATAGCTAGTATGAATGGTGGCCCAATATATAGATCTATAGATTATGGAGTAACTTGGGCTCCAAATTTAGTACTAGAAGTTAGTAATTGGACTGATGTTGTTATGAGTAAAAACTCAGGATACGGTTTATTAGGAAATGATTTAGTTCTTCCCGGAAAACAATATATTACAACAAATTATGGAGCATCATATTCATTATTAGGAACACCACCAGGACGAGTATGTTATTATAGAAGTTCAGTATCATATGATGGACAATTAATGCTATGTCCTTATGAAAATCTTGCTAACTTTATTGCGGCATCTATGAATTATGGAACTGATTTTAATTCATATAATTATAATACATTTAATATAGATAGTACTGCTATATCTGATTCAAAATATTCATATGGTGCATCTACATCTGGAAAAATATATGTTCAAAATAGAGATAAACGTGGATTAAATACAGCTTCTTGCCAATATACTATAGATAATGGAGTTAATTGGCTTAATGCTGATTGGAATGCTACTATAAGTTCTTGTACAAAAAATGGAATTACTGTACTTCCAGGAATAACATATACATTTAATACACGTATACAAGATTTTACAGGAAATTATGGTTATGGAACTGCAACACAATCTTATTTAGCCGCTAATGGATCTGCAATTCAATTTTTAGTTACAAATGAAACACAAATTCCTCAAGCAAATGTAGATATTAATTTTTATACATTAAGTGGTGGAGTTAGAACAGCATTGACTAATATTACTACAGATATTTCAGGTATTGGTTTTGTAATATTAGATTATGGAACTACATATGGTATAGATGTACGTCAAAATGGTGAATTAGTATTGAGTTCAAATAATATTATTATAACTAATCCAACATATAATATATTAATTCCATCAATAGAATCATCTGCAATTGTTCCCGATGTAAATGGAATTACAGTAAATTGGAATCCAGGAATTGATTACATATATAATGATGTAGTTAATTTAGTTCAAACAATTACTAGTAACAACGTTTCTGATGTAAATATAACAATTTATCAATTCAGTGATTGGAATTCAAATAAAAGAATTCAATTATATAGTGCCGCAGCAGCTTGCGTAAAAAACTGTACAGTAACAACTCCTTTAGCTGCATTTACTTTTGATTACAATAAACCATTTTATGTTGATATTAATTTAAAAATAACTGGGTTTGCTAATAGATATATTGTAACACATAAATATGTTAAACCATCTTCTGCTGCAATGGCGCCATTATTAGATTTAATTAGAAATGTTAGAGCAGACTTTTCATGTAGCTTAGATACAAATTATCCTTGCGGAATTTCTATAATAATTTCTATAATATTAACAATATTATTAATTGCAACTGTAATAATGATGACTGGATATGCTGGCCCACAAGGTATTGGAATCATAGCATTAGCTATTTTAGGTGTATTTACATATGTTGGATGGTTTTACTGGATAGCATATGCTATTATAATATTAGTTACAATTTTATATATTGGAAAGGGAGTGATTGAATAATGGTTAATTTTTCAGAATTAGCAATTCCTTTTGTAATTTTCTTAATAGCAATAAATGCAATGTTCATGGCTATGAGCACTCTTCCAGGAGGCCAATTTGCTGGAGATCCAAAATTATTTTCTGGTATAACTGATAATAATTCATTTAAAGATTCAATGACAAGTTATATTACAGATGCGAATGGAAAAATTATATTAATGCATGGCACTGGCACTTTAGATAACAATGCAATAGTTACTACTCAAAATTTAGATATTACTAGTATTATATTTAATATTGTAAATGGGGCAACTTTTGGTGGACTTGGATATGTAACTACTTACACTGGATGGATGACACAAATGGCATTCGGATATACTATATGGATTGATTATTTCTTGAATCCTAATTGGCACCCATGGTTTTTCTATATTGGATTTATATTAAAATCAATACTATTAGTATTCCAAATATATGCAATATTAGCAATATTCACATCACTTGTTGGGAGACGGATCTAAAATGGCTAATTTCATGGATATATTAAGTATGATTGTTGGCGGAGCTTTTGGTGCAGACTGGACTCTTTTTGTTCTTATATCATTAGCAGCAATTGCAATCATGGCTTTTAAATGGAAATTACCAATTACTTTAGCTTTAGGAATGGGATGGGCAACTGTTTATGGATTTTATGTTATAAATGCTACAAAAGGAACACCAGTAGAAATGATTTTAGCAATATTAACTGTTGCATTAGCAATAAGTATAGTATCATCAATTATGAAATTTGGATCACGAAGTCAAAATTAAAGGTGGAATTATGAGTACAAATTGGAAAGAAGAAGAATTACGAAAATTTGCTGATTTAATTGTATCGTCAAAAGACTATTCTAGTATGAAAATGAAATTAAATGGATATAGAATGGGCATGGAAAAAAGATATGGTACAGAAAAGCGCGCAAATATTTGGAAAGATTTATTAGAAGTTTACAAGTAACGATATGTTTAAAAGGAGAAAAGAGTTAATATATTTATGAAGTTTGGAATTGTAATGATAATGGCAGCAGTTTTAATGCTGTCGATGGGCGTATTCGCTTATTCAATTGATATAACGCCAACAACTGTAACTCCATCAACAATGAATCCTTTAACTAGTTCTCTTTATTTTAAATTTAATATTGATATTAATACTTATACTTTTTCTAGTGGACCAGATCCAAATTTAGATTTTAATTCAAATTCTTTAGCATGGTACAGTGTTACTGATGCTAACACAATGATTGCAGCAAAATATGCTGGCGCAGGATTAGTTCCTGGAACATATAGATTCGGAATTCAAGGATATCACAACGCACAAAATGGAGATTTTAATTTTAGAATGATAGTAACTAATGGTCAAAGAGATGTAAATTATACAACTAGTTGGACTCACGCTTGGTCTGATGAGAATGCACCAACTTCTACTTATGGAACAGTTCAAAATAATGCTGGAAATGTAACTATACCAGTATATTGCTCTGATGGAATGACAGCACAATCAGCTGGTCAAAATGCATTACCAGAAACCCTACAAGGTTCAGGATGCGCAGGATTATGGTATAATGTAGATGGTGGCCCTTGGATCTGGCAAGCTGGATATCAAATTGAATCAGTTGGATGGCAAGCTCCTAATAATATTGTAATAACAGCAACAGGTGACCACACAGTACAATGGTGTGTTGAAGATAGATTAGACACAAATAGTTGTGATACTGAATTATGGGAAAAAGATATAAGAGTAGAACAAGTTAGTACTGGAGTATGTGATTTATTAAATTTAATCGGAATAGTTTTAATGGCAGCATTTATTATATCTCTTTTAGTATTAATAGGTAGTATTGCACAAGGAGAAGCAAATATGACAGCATTAGGATCAGCAGCATTAACTGGTATAATGTTATTAATAATCTTCACAATAGGTGCAGCATTTATTGGATATGTTTGTGTGATTTAAATGAAATCTAATTGGACCGGAGCTAGAAAAGAATCAAAAGATTGGACTAATGGAATTGGTTCAGCTGTTCTTGATAAAAAAGCTTCTAAAAGAATAGGTAAATATGCCAACAAGTCTGCTAAATCATTTATCTCTGGAATGCAAAAATCAATATCTGCGAAAGGTTTATAAAGAGAAGCACTCTAATTATTCTTATGGGCCCACAAAAAAAGAAAGATCTAATGTCAGATGCATTTGATAGTTTTTGGCAAAGTGGAAATCACCAAGTATCTACTAAAGAAAGAAATTATACAGATGAGGCATTCGATTCATTATGGGGTCGAAATCAATATCAACCAAATAGATCGGCACCAGTAGTTGTAGCTAGGCAACCAGTTCAATTTCAACAAAATCAATCTCCTCAAGGATTAACTCAAGCACAGCATTATGATTTAATAAAGCAACAACAAGCACAAAGATATGAATTAATGAAACAAAGAATGGAAATGCAAGAAAAACTTAGACAAAGACGACCACAAAATAATAGTAGAACAAATGCATTTATTGGAAGTTTAATTAAAGGGACTGCAAAAACTGCAGCATCAATTGGAAAAGCAGGATATGGAAAAGTAAATGAACAATACAAAAAAACAGAATATTATAAAAAACTTGAAGAAAGTCGTGAAAGAAAAGATGGATTAGAAAAATTAGCTAAAGAAAGAAGACAAGAGCAATTAAAAGAAATTCGTAATGCTCCTACAGTAGCATATAAAAAATTAAAAAATACTCTTGAAAAAGGAAAAGAAATGGCAAAAGCTGAATATAATAAAAAATATAATAACTAAAGTGATCTAATTATGAAAACTCATTGCGAAATATACAGTAGAGTCTGCGGGTACTTACGGCCCATTAGTCAATGGAACGATGGGAAAAAAGAAGAATTCAAAGATCGCCATATGTATGATAGCGACCCTAATCTGTATATGCTTGATAAGCCCTTGAAATAATAGGTTCTTCTTTATCTCTTAAAATATCTTTGATTTCTTGAATTCTTTTTCTAGCGAAATCACTTGGACATTTTTCTTTTTGATATTCATGAAGCATTCCTTTTAATATTTCTAGTTGTTCGTCAGATAACATTTCTCTTTCAATTTTTAACATATAGTACCACCCTGCTTTCCTTAATTAGAATCATTATGTATGCTGCGATCAATCCTATTATGAAACATTCCATTACGGCATTCATAAGCATGAGTGATAGCATTCCTAACATTCCTATTAAAAATACTAAACTTATATATTTTCTTTTTAGTTCATTCATTTAACCACATCCGAACTATTATATGCACATCCAACGCAAGACTCCATTATACATAGTGGGATTATAACTGGCATTGCAATCATGTATCCACATAAGATAATAAAATCAATATGTCTCTTTATTGTAAACTTCATTTTAACACCTCCGCGATGTAATGACTTTGTTCATATAATGTTGCTGCTGCTTCAAAGGCAGGAGATGGTTGGTAGGCCCCAGCGCCTAACTGCACATCATCTAGATAATGCTTGTATTCATGAAGCATTACATCTTCGACTTGACTAGGGGTCTTGCCCTTTGTCTCTATTATAATCATTTGTGAGTATTGATCATATAGCCCCACGACCTTATTGTTTGGGCATGCCACATCGTTTACTATATTAACTACCTTATCTGTATTAGCTACTGTAAAATAACAGAACATTGCTGCTATGGCTATCACCATTACTATTATAATCATTGCTATTGCATCATCCATCGTTAAACCACCTGTAAGAGCTCATTATCTAACTCTTTTTGAGTTTTCTTAATAATAACAGGGCCTGTCATAGCGTTTCTTAAACGATCTCTGACCAGCCTAGCATTACTATCTAAATGTACTGCGATCTTCTTATCATTAATGTTCAATACGCTAACCCTAGTGAGCTGGTTCTTCTTGGTCCTCATGAATCCCTCGGCAACCTGTGCCTTGGCAGCTAGTGTGCCTAGTGCAGCTTGAGGAGTCAATGGTCTACCATTCTTTGCTCCTGGTATTGCATCTCCAAAGTGCTTCTTCAATGCAACATCTATATCCTGTGAATTTAAATGTGCATATGTGTTCCAGTTGTCCATGCTGCGCCAACCGCAGGCCTGCTTAACTATCTGTGGGGATACGCCCGCCCGGGCCATAGCACTAACAAATGCATGTCGCAAGTAATGCGGGAAAAAATTATTACCTAGCTTCTTAACTAGCCAGTACGAGTCATACCTTGACTTACCATAAACATATCCTTCTAGATTCATCGGGTCCATCTCGGCTACCCTATCTACTATCCATTCAACTATATCTATAAAGAACTCTGACTTGATAACACTGCCTGTTTTATATTTCATCTTCTTGTTCTTAAGATTACCGAAGATGATATTAACCTTAGCAACATTAGATAGTATGATATCCTTCTTAGGAAGATCTTCATCATGATATCCATAGAAGGTTATATCCTTTAGCTTAACCCTACAGATCTCTGTGTTACGTGCGCCCATACTTATAGCGGTTGCAAAAAAGAAACGATCGGCCCTACTTATATCTTTTAGGCCCTTGACCATTGTTATCAGTTCGGATATCTTATAAGGAGACTTCAACATGTCTGTTCTATCTGCCTTGTGTGTTATTCCAGTGGTATGCTCTACTTTCATAATATAATATAGTGCTTCGGAGTATATAAGCTTATCGGTAACACTTCTTAAACAAAGTTACAAGCAGTCAACTTCATCTCTCTATGTATATTGAATGAAACATTTTTTTGTTAGACTGATTTTGCTGCTAGAAGGTTTCCGCGACACGGGGTTTTTTACCCTAGAAAGACAAAGAGTTTGTCCGAAGGAAAAAGAGTTTGTCTTTTTAATCTGAAAAGGATTTGTTCGCGCGCGTGTTTATTATGATAGTATATAACTTAATTCATTAGTGGGTTGGTGCAAGTTCGGTGCATGCACCACTCCTTACAGGAGTGTGGTGCACTGCCCCTGAACATTGCTCCCAGAAACCAGTTGAGTGCAAGGAGCAAGCTCTCAGGAGCATGCACCAAACTATGCCCGTGAAATAGATTACTATGATAATAAATTAATCCCAACCGAAAGGTTTATATACTAGTTCGATATTATAATAGTATATGGACACAAAAAAATGTTTGAAGTGTGGATTTAGCTGGATCCCTAGAAAGGAAAATCCAGTAGCATGTCCAAACTGCAAAAATAGAAAGTGGAGCCATATTACCCAGGAGGGTGATTTGAATGAACGAAGAGATAGAAACCAAAGTGTTGTTAAAGACTAATGGCCGAAAATATAGTGGATCCATAATCTTTGAAAACGAAACAATCCTAATTATTAACGATATAAAAGTTGGAAGGTTAGAAATCCTTAAATCAGAGATTGCTTTAAGAGGCGGTGATTTCTAATGGCATCATTAACTCGATATCAATGTTTTTCAGAAGGCTGCGACTATGCTGGAGAAAGAGATACTTTCTACGGCCCTAATAATAAATTTGAATGTCCAAAGTGCCACAAGAAAGACAACATAAGAACTGAATTTAATATAACCGAATATATTAAAGCTGTAGACGCGGCAAAGAAAATAAATGAAGGCCCAGTAAATGATTATAAATATAAACCAATGACTGTTCAGGATATATTAAAATTTACAAAGAGTAAAGACTTTGTAATAGATGAAGTGTTTTATCCAAACACAGTTAATTGCTTGGTTTCTGAATTCAGTAGTTTCAAATCAATATTAGCAATATACACTGCGATATGCATTTCAAATGGAACTGAATGGTTCGGATATAAAACAACAAAAGGAAATGTTTTAATTATAGATAATGAGAATAGTATTCAGCAAATGCAAAGTAGATATAATTCATTAATTGCCGGAATGGGATTCAAGGCCGAAGATATGAATATATTTTATTTAATCAGAGAAGGTAAATTAACAGACGATAATTATTTAGAATATGTTGTTGATTTTATTAAGACACATAATATAAAATTTATCATAATAGACACAATGATTAGAAGCCAGAATGGTCTTAAAGAAAATGATGCTTCTGACATGAGTTTATTATATGATAGATTCTGTAAATTAATTATTAATGATTCGGCGGTTTTATTTCTACACCACATGAATAAGCAAGGTAAGTTCAGAGGATCTACAGATATATTAGGAATGTGTGATTCTGAATTCGAAATAAATAGACCAGTTAAACAAGGCCCTAAGTTCGTACTAACTAACGAGAAGAATCGTATGGGCGAAATAGATCCTATTGAAGGTACAGTTGATTATGATAAGAAAACAAATGTAACTACAATAGAAGGAGTTAGTGTTCCTAGAGAAACTTCCCAGAAGGAAGAAGCAAGTAAATTTGAAGAAGCTCGACAATACATAATGAATTACGCAGAAGCGCACAAAACATTTAAAGGTATGGATTTATCTATAGATGTTGAAGCATATAATGCAGATCATCAAGAAAACCAGATAAGTAAACACGCTGTTAAAAGAGCAATGTCTTGGTTAATATCAAAGAAAAAAATAGCTAGTGGTATGCCTAAAAGAGGAAGCTATACATTATTAGAAGATGGTGCAAATTCCACATTAGATGAGTTCAACGATGAGGTGATTGAATGAATTATTTTAAATGGTACAATGTAGAGTTAGATGATGGCGAGAAGTTTGTGGGCAGCCCATATCTTCTTCCAAGTGGAAATAATTATGATTTTTGGTACATAGATTATGTAACCATAAAGAGTAGAACAGTTCCAGTAAATCAAGTAAAATCAATGAGGGTGATTGAATGAATTATTTACAAAAATATTATCAGAAAAATAAAAAACATATTAAGCGTATGAATAAAGCATACTTCAAAGAAAAATACGCACTAGACGCAAAGTATAGAGCAAAGAAGAAAAAGTATTTTGAAGCATATTACGCATTGAATAAAGAAGATATTAATAAATCACAAAAAAAGTATTACAAAAAAATGTATGGAAAAAATATTCAATTTACATTAAAGAAGACTGTATGCGCGCGTATACGCATGGCCCTTAAGTCACAAGATGCAAAGCGCGCATATGATTTTAATGTATTGATTGGATGCTCATACCCAACACTCCAGAAATATCTTAGAGGTAAATTTAGACCTGGGATGAAATGGAAAGATCATAAATTAGATGGATTTCATATTGACCACATAAGGCCAGTAAGTTCATTTGATTTAAATAATGCGAAAGAGCAACTTAAATGTTTTCATTACTTGAATACGCAGCCATTGCCTGCTAAAGAAAATTATAGAAAAGCTGGAAAATATTTAATAAATCTTGAAGAACAAAATAGAAAACTAAAAGCAAAATTAAAGGAGGCGAGAAAATGAAATATACATGGGATCAAGTTTGTGAATTTTGCCAAATAGTTTATCAAGAAACTAAAAAAGGAAAGATTTAAATACTCTAAGGAGTATAATATATTATGGATAGAAAAGAATATTTAGCAAAATATCGGGAAGAACATAAGGAGCAAGCTAGATTATATAAAATAAAAAATGCTCAATCCACTTCCCAATATTTTAAATCTTATTATGCAATGAATAAAGATAATATTAACTCTAGAAATTTAGCTAATAAACTTATTAATAAAGAAGCATATAACGCGCAACACGCTGAATATATGCGAAAAATGAGATTAACTAAAAAACAATAACCTTTATATACCACCATGTAATATAATTATATAGTAAATAACCGGCTTGCACAAAGTCTATTTATTAAAAGCAAGTAAAAGAAAAGGAGGTTATAAATTATGGATTACAAAGGACAATCAGCAATCGCAGGAGTAGCAATAGCAACATTAGTTTTCTTGATCGTACTAACAGTTTACGGACAAGTTCAAGCATCTTTAAATACAGCAGTATTTGGAGCAGGTGTTGTTAACTTAATCAACTTAATACCATTAGTATTAGTTGGAGCAGCTATAATCGGAATAATTGTTGTTGCTTTCAGATTAAGCGCTTAATAGCGTTTATTTCTAAGCAGAACAATTTTTTAGGCGCGAACAGCGTCACCCTTTTTGGGCCAAAAGCAAACCTTTATATATCCTTATTGTATATATTATATTATGAACAAGCTAATTATTATCTTGCTATTAATTTTTTCTACGTTTTTAATTTTTGGATGCACAAGCGGACCTTCGGTTGCAATTTCAGATCCAACAGTGATTACAATTGTAGATATTAATGGATTTACTCATAATATACACATGCATGATTTGAATGATGTGTCGGTAATTGGATTAGTAGTTGGTAATGTTTTATCATGGAATGGAACAACTTGGGTTCCTACAGATGTAAATGTAACTCCAGCTGGATCAATAACTGATACTAATTGGGTAACATCATGGAATGTTTTCGATGCTAATATGAAGGCAACTTATGCATTAATTATACATGATCATAATGCGTTGTATCTTTTAAAATCTGATGCTAATTTATTATACGCTCTTAAGGGAGATGTAAATACCTGGATTAACCAGCTTAATAAAGTTCAGGAAACAGATGCTAATAAGTGGGGCCTAACTAAATTGGATGGTAATGCTCTCTATGCTATTAAGTCCGATGTGAATAAATGGATCAATTCATTCCAAGTTGATTCTAATAAATGGAATCTAACTAAACTAGATGGTAATGCACTTTATTATTTTAAAGGAGATATAAATGCAAATTTTGTTCCATACACTGGGGCCAACAAAGATATTAATATTAATTATCAGAATTTTTATTTAATAAACGATGGAAATAATCCAGATAATTTAAGAAATATGGCAACTTCAATAGATGAAATGAGAAACAATACTTTATTAGATAAGTCAAGATCTACTTTGATTGCGACCGATGGGTATTTAGTTTATAGATTATTAGCATTGAATGGTGCAGGTGAATGGGATTTTAATGGTAGAATTTATGGGGGATCTTTAGCAGTTCCATATGCCGATATTAATTTGACTTGCGGAACAAATGCATCGCCAGTTACAAATTATGTTTATTTTGAATTAGTTGCTGGAGTACCAACATTAAAAAAGAACACTATAAATATAACTACAGAACACATTGATGTTGCAATATTCAATGTTGGGGCATGTTCAGGATCAACTTATAATATATATTCTTATAATAGAAACCGATACGAAGTTGATTCTTTTATTCAGAGAGTAATTAGCAGATTTGAATATTCAGGAACATTATATGAAAGTGGATTTATTCCAACAGTTACAGCTACAAAATTAGGTATAGGGTCTGGCCGATTCTTTAATGGTATTTTTGAAATGTTTACTTCTGTAGATGTAAATGCGCCAACATCTTTTTATTTTATTAAAGGAGATGGAACTTATGTGCAAGCTAATAGTTTAGCAGACTTGAATGTTTATACAGACGGATCTTCTACTGGATCTAATTATGTTAATGTTGTTTGGGGTATTGTTCCAACATCAACTACAGCCTCTGGTACAAGCGCGACCACACCAAAATTAGTTGCTGTTATTCAAACAAAACCTGCCGCAGTTTATACAAATATAATTAATGCAGTGGCAGATGCATATGAAGCAACAAATTATTATCCTCCAAGTGTTCCTGTTCAACAAGTATTTGTTCCAATAGCAAGAACAATTGTTAGATCTGGAGCATTCATTGATTGGGGTACTGGAACATTTTTTAAAGATTTAAGAGGTAAAGTTACTAGTGGTGGAGGAGCTTCAACCCCAGTAGATTTATCTGGATATTTAACTAAGGTAGATGCGAATGGATTTTATGTATTGAAAACAGATTTGAATGCAGATATTAATGCAGTTCTTAAAGCACATGGATATTTAAGCCAATTAGATGCTAATGGGTTTTACGTATTGAAAACAGATATTAATAAAACTCCAGTAAATACTCCAGTAGTAGCAAATAACTTCTTCACTGCATATAATTCAACAACAGGTGTATTCAGTGTTACACAACCAACATGGGGAGATTTAACAGGATTTCCACCAAATTGCACTGCTGGAACATATATGTATGGAATTAGTGGAGGAATAGTATATTGTAGTACTCCTTTGGATACTAACTGGCAAACTAGCTGGTCTATATTTGATGCTAATATGAAAGCAACTTATTTAACAAGTTATATTGATACAAACTGGGTAACATCTTGGACATCATTTGATTCAAATATGAGTGCAACTTATAGATTATATACAATTGATTTAAATACAACTGCTAGAATTCAAGTTGATAAAAATTTATTAGTTGGGCCTAAAGGTTACATGTATGATGATGGAAACTCTATTGTAATTGGAAGGACTGCTTAATATGAATTGGACATATATTTTTTTAGGATTAATACTTATTAGTAGCAGCGCATTTGCATTAACTGATGTGAATCTTCTTAGTTGGTGGAAACTAGATGAAACTTCTGGAACCCGAATGATTAACTCAATGAATACAGCAGCTAGTGGAACAATCGTTGGAACTAAATATATTTTAGGTGGTACGGGAATTATCGGAACTAATTACAGTTCATATGGAACAAGCACCTATGTTGATACTAATACTTCAGGAACATTTTTGAATGGAAAAAACTATGGAACAATTGCTGTATGGGCAAGAACGCCAAATATGGCCGCTTCGAATGATGGGTTACTAGTATCTCGTGGAGCTAGTCTTGCTGGAATACTAATGAATGGAACTAACAATGTTTATGTGTTTTGGAATGTTTCCACAAATGATACTCCTACAACTTCTAATGATATTAATGATGGTAGATGGCATTTTATTGTAGCCACCCAAGATGGAACAACTAGAAAATTTTATGTAGACGGCCAACAATATTTTTCTGGGGCCGCAGTAAATTGGGCAGTTACTTCAAATTGGCGTATCGGATTTGAATCAGCTGTTGCTGCTCGTGTTTTTGATGGTAATTTGGATGAAGTGTCAATATGGAAGGGAGGCCTTTCGAGCGCAGATATAAATTATTTATATAATTCAAGAAATGGATTGACTTATTGTCCCGCCACTGGAACATTTTTAAGTAGTTGTTCTGCGGATCCATGCGCTCCCACGATCAATACTGATTGGACAATTAACACAGCCATAACTTGT
>Ga0247841_10005801_pt1 | contig 19622 bp, 21 predicted proteins | sample LaCruzMarch2015__2_FD_192410 | JGI IMG/M metagenome (GOLD analysis project Ga0247841, IMG submission 192410) | Freshwater microbial communities from meromictic Lake La Cruz, Castile-La Mancha, Spain - LaCruzMarch2015_18m | ecosystem: Environmental > Aquatic > Freshwater > Lake | place: Spain... | reverse complement strand
CAGGTGCTCATGAATATTGCGGTGAACGCAAGGGATGCGATGCCTGACGGAGGAAAGCTCATCATCGAGACTTCCAACATAATTCTCGACGAGGAATACGCAAGGACGCATCTTGACGCCAAGCCCGGCTACCACGTCCTCTTGATGGTAACGGACACCGGGTCGGGGATGGACAGAGACACTTTGGAGCACATCTTTGAGCCTTTCTACACGACTAAAGCGGTAGGGGAAGGAACCGGGCTGGGGCTGGCAATGGTTCACGGGATTGTCCGACAGCATGGGGGCCATATCAGGTGTTACAGCGAGCCGGGCACGGGAACCACCTTCAAGATCTATTTTCCTGCACTGGTTTCGGATGAGGAACAAGAAGAAACAACCACCCGAGAAATGCCACGAGGGGGATCTGAGACGATTCTCCTCGTAGACGACGAAGAAATGATTCGAGACCTCGGTTCCAGGATTCTCACAAAGGCCGGGTACAAGGTGATTAAGGCATCGAACGGCAAAGACGCCTTGGAGGTGTACCAGACACGCAGCTATGAGATAGCCTTGGTCATCCTGGATCTTATAATGCCGGAGATGAGTGGCAGGCAATGCCTCGAAGGTCTCCTGGCCCTAGATCCTTCGGTCAAGGTAATCATTGCCAGCGGTTACTCGGCCAACGGCCCGACCAAGGATGCGCTGTCCGCAGGGGCCAAGGGATTTGTGAACAAGCCTTACGATATACGGCAAGTACTGGAGGTCGTCAGAGGGGTCCTGGACGCTGAATGAGCTGTTTGCAGGAACTTTTCCCGTCATAAGGTGGATCTCTGCTCTGCCATTTTCATCTACTTCTTGGAGACGGGGCTGGTAGGAGGATAGCAAGTCCCCTCCTTGCGGTACGAGACACCCGATGATTCATAAGATTCCGTGTTGAGCGTGTCATGTCATTTGGTCAATAACCTCTGGACCTTCTCTCTTTTTCAGGAGTCGGGATGAACCATCTCTGGCGTAGACTTGGTCTTTTTGTAACGGTGCTCTTTTTTATCAATATTTTTGGCGCTCTCGGATTTTCGCTGGTTGAGGGAATCCCGTTGAGTGATGGCCTGTATTTTAGTCTGGTCACGATAGCAACGGTTGGATATGGGGATATACACCCAATAACCGGCCTCGGAAAAATCATCGCCGTGGTACTGATTCTTGGAGGGGTAAGTACCTTTACAGCCCTGTTGGCAAGCGCCACAGAACTCTTTCTTGCGAGGCGGGAACGAGAAGCACGCAGACAGAAGCTAAATCTGGTAATCGGGGCTTTCTTCAGCGAAATGGGTATCGATCTTCTTGCTCGTTTTCGTGCAGTGAGCAAAGACAAAGAAAAATTGCTCACCGCTCTCCAAGTAGATCGTCACTGGTCTCCCCAGGATTTTCAATCTGCGCATCAAGTGGTGGAAAACACCGAACTCGATGTCGAGATCAGCAAAGCAGATTGGCCGGAGTGGCGGAGATTGCTTAAAGGAAAAGGCGATTTCCTCCTACGGCTACTGGAAAATCCGTCTCTGTTGGAACACGAAGCTTTTTCCGATATGCTGAGGTCAATCTTTCATCTTAGGGAGGAGTTGGTACAAAGGAAAGACGTGCGGGATCTGGGTGCTGCAGATGCGGCGCATCTTGGGGGTGACGCAAAACGAGCATATGGAATGCTCATTCATCAGTGGTTGGATTACATGAATCACCTTGCAGCGGACTACCCGTACTTATTCTCGTTGGCCGCCAGAAGAAACCCATTTCGGGAGCATTCGTCGATAGAGGTGACCTGATCCGTATCCCGAAAAACTCACCAGGTCGTGGGTTTACGGATAGAGGTATGCGGTATTGGATTAGGGAGCTGTGAAGCCTTGAGGGTCTTGGACCTGATGTATCTGTAAACCTGGATCATCAGAACTACACCAGGAAGCCCTGGCCTTCTCCAAGGAGGACAAGCTACTATACCTCTAACCTAACAAGTGGTACATAACCTGGGGGCAAGTCAACCGTGACCTGTCTCTTCCCGTGCCCATGATGTTCGATGTTCCTCACCGGCCGCCAAGCTACAGGTGGCTGGCTTCACTCAAGCTCAGTGCGACGCGGGCGTGGACCAGTTTTCGGTACTTCTCGGCGACCTTGGCCAAGTCACCCTTGGAAAGCGCCTTCAGAATGTCGCCCTCCAACTCAGCTACCTCCAGCCTTAAGTAATAGTCAAGAGTTTCTTTGAGATGGGCCAACACGATCTTTCCTGTCAGCAGAGGATGATTGTTGGTTACGTTCGCATCGGGGAACTGCAGTCCGTGCTCCAGTTCAACTTCCAGTCCGAGGCGGAACTCATCAGCAGTGACTTGAGTCGCCTCAGCTCCGACGGCGGTCTGTATGAGTTGTGCCTCTTCAACCGGCAGGGCAGCATCTGTCAGCGATGTCCAGTCCCGAATGCCGAGTTCACGGCACACCCTCTGCACTTCCTCGGTCGTAATGTATTGTGGCAGGTCCATCCTATCCTCCTCTCGTCAATCAAGCAGCGTAGTCCCTGAAAGGGTTGGCGCTTAGTCAGTCCGTCTAGCTTTTCGGTTCTGGAGCATCCTGGCATCCCTCATGGTTGCAGCACCGCCAGTTGATTCTGGATTGAATGCTTCACGGAAGCGAGAAATGGAAAACGATGTCTCCCGTGCGAGAGACGCTAAACCGGAATTATCCCGAATTATGCGGCAGTCTTGCCTTGTCTGTTGTCTTGGGTCCAGTAACCGATCACAGGGTGTATCTTCTGACCCTGAAAAGCCCCCGTGTGGTCCCCCACAAGGTCCGATGGAGAAAAAACCCTCGTCAGCTTGATGAAAAAGCCTGTTTTATCGGCTTATCGAGCATACCTCTCACTACTGCCCCTGGTCAAGCAGAATCTTGCGCCTGCTGCTCACCCGAACACAGCACGGTAATGTCAAGCCAAGGGGAATGTCGACGCCACATGAACATGCCACCTGCGACCGTGATGAGCGACTTTCGCTCCGACCTTGATCAGACGCTTGATGAGCCATTCCATTGACCGTTTGACCTCCTCGCCACGGAAATAGAATTGCCTGAGCATGTGCAGGAGGTTGTACGCCACGACTACCATAGGCAACCGGGCTTGATTCGCGGCTTTCAATGTCAGTGGAAATGGCGACCGGATGGGAGAGCCCAAAAACTCGCTGGCGTGTATCGTCAAGGCCGAGCTTCGGCAAATTATGAGCGGGCCGGCGTCCTATTTCAGCCGGGAGACTGAGGTTGTCAGCCCCACCGAATCAGTCAAAATCCCAGGGCCCCCTTCGGGCCCCTTTGGCATAAAATACCTTGATTAATCGGGTCATTATGAGACCGTATTCGACCGTGATATCACGTAACGCATTGATATCATTAGCCGCACCTTCCGCCTGTCACGCCGGAGGTCGCGAGTTCGAGTCTCGTCGCTCCCGCCATTAGACTGTAATAACAGGGTGTTAGCTAGCTAAGTTAATGCTCTGTTTTTTGTTCTACGATTTTGCCCCCGTTTTGCCCCCGTTTTTGGTAAATCGACATAAATCATCAGTGTTCCCAAATCTGCGGGCTTTGCCGCAATTCCTATAGTCCTGAATCCAAGGGCACGTGCTCGGGGGGATTTTTCTCTGTTACAGAACCGATTGACGAACGGGCCACGAGAAAGCAATTGCTCCAGTAGGCCGTCAGCTGGCCACCTGTAACCGATTTATCGCTGCGACACTGGGGGCCTGCACTGCCGAGCAGACTCTTCGTCTCCCGATTGGTGATCTCGATACTCCATCGGTGGCCAAATCTCTGGAGAGTCTTTGCATCGAAAGCCAAAGTATCGGTCCCAAAGACAACCGTGTCCGAGTACTAGCCGATAGGATCCAGGCTTCCTGTGGCCTTCGACCCGATGTCTTACAAGGGTACGCGGACACGATGGTCTTTTCGCCGCAGAGTCAAATCCAGATCCATTTCATCGCACATTCTCCTGGGTTCAGGAGATCGCTAGAGCCATGGGACCGGCCTCAAAACGGAGAGAAGACTTCCTTCTCCCTGAGATATCGTATCATTTTAACTAATTGATCCATGTCGTGACCACCAGTTAGTGTAAATTGTGCGTAAAGAGGTCCTTCACAGCTGTCCCACTCACCATTTTCAGTGTCTTCAGCTGGATAGGAGTCATATTGGGTTTGGTAAACTGGAAAAAAGAATTCCAGAACTTCTTCTTCGGGGTCCATGCAAACTCCTGACTTCCAATCGTGACCGACAAAATTGACTATGTGCGGACCGTCGTCTTGTGCCCTTTCATCGTAATAGAGGGGCGTCTCGGCGAGCTCACTTTTTATCAGCAGAATGAGGTACGCACGCGACGTTTCCACGGACTGAAATAATTGAAAAAACTCTCTGACCTTCATAATGGCGAATTTCCTTTCTGGGCGGGCAACATGACCGCCACGTTGATGGTTGTGGAATTGCCGGAAAGCTATGGACTTCAATACTCCAGAGCTTTCCGCAGGAAAGAATTACTCGTCTTTGCACAAGGATAGGAGTTGGGCTGTCCGAAGATAGCGGTCTGACGCTTGCGGATCGGTCCTGGCCAATTCGCCAGCCCGGAAATAGCAATATTCTACTGCGTCACCCATGTCATGTTTCCAGGCCGTTAGGATGTGCCTAACTCTCACGAACGCTTTCGACGGTTACGCCCTCACCTTTCTTATTCTTTTTAATCTCGAACCCCTTGTTTTATCGACACATTCCTCTTCTTCGTCACACATCAAACACTTAGCGGTTGGCTGCGGTAAATGTCGCCCGAAGCATTCCAGGCCGTAAGACTGCGGGTCACCCTCACGAACGCTTTCCACAGTTAAGTTCTCACCTTTCTTATTCTTTTTCATCTTGAACTCCTTGTTTTCTCCCCACATTTCTCCTCGAAATCGCACAGCAGACACTCCGCAGTGGTCTTTGAAGGGTGCGGATGTTGCCCGAAGCATTCCTTCTGCGGAATTTCCTGAACCGAGTTGGGCATTTGCTCGGATACAGCCGGTTGTGGTGGTTGCTGTGATGCGCCCGATGCCGGTGGTGCGTCGGTGAAATCGGCGGTCTGAAATGGCTCAAGCACAGTCACTCGATTCCGATACTCCTCGAAGGCCTTCTCCATCGCCTCGATCAAATTGGCTTGTTTCTTGGGATCTGGCCTTTCCCCTATCTTGTAAATGCATTGACTCATAGGCGGCAGGCGCTTGGGCAGCGGGTCGGTTACCACCTTATCACCGCGAGAAAGGTCCAGGGTGAGTGTGGTTCCTCGTCCATAGCTCCGTTTCAGGAGCTTCAGCTCCAGAGGGACATACGGCACGTCTGGGCTGAGGAATTTCCTCGCTTCTTCGTCAGAAAGCTTGCGGATAAGGTCTGATAACCTGTCGCCAAGCCGGTAATCCGCGATGATGAGCATGGGAACCCCCAATTGTAAGCACGGAGTATCACTGGTGCTTTCAAAAATGGTCCCATAAAGCATGGTATTTTCACGCGATTTGAATTTGTAATGCATCGCCCAATTAGGAAACGATTTCTTTAGGGCCTCATACCGATGACAGACCGGACAGGACTCGCCGACACCACTGCACAGGCAGGAGTAATGACCGTCATCGGTTTTCACGCTGTGGTGCGTGAAATTGCGAATTAGGTTTTCTTCGGAATCCAGCTGGGGACGAACCAAGTTGGTGCCTTGCTTCAGGTAAAGTATCGGAGCATGCTCGCTGTCCTGGCGATCATGCCTTTCTGCATCATTGCGAGCTTTCGCCTCCCGGAGTCTCTGCAGTAGTTCTGGTGATAACATCTCGTTTTCTCCTTTTGTGACCGATGCACATGGTCGCAATTTTTGTGTAGACGCATAACTATTTGACTTCATTCAATCTCGGGTAACCAAAAGAGCGATGGGGGGCCGAGCACACGCGTAGTTCCGTTCCTCGCCCCCGTCCATCTACTGCGGCCTTACTTTCTCCTTTGACAGACCGGACAGGACTCGCCGACACCACTGCATAGGCACGAGTAATGACCGTCATCAGTTTTCACGCTGTGCTGGCTGAAGTTGCGAATAAGGTTATCTTCGGAATCCAGTTGGGGACGAACCAGGTAGGTGCCTTGCTTCAGGTAAAGTATCGGAGCATGCTCGCTGTCCTGGCGATCATGCCTTTCTGCATCATTGCGAGCTTCCTCCTCACTCATAGATGGATCATGCTCCAAGATGACCTTAGCCTGGCGTTCAACATCCCGCTTGGTAATACGTTTCATGATTTAGGCCTCCAAAATTCATTAATGGAGAGCTTCTGCTCTCACCGATCCTTCATTACCCATTGCTTCGCATCTAGGTACGGCTCGGTTAATTTCAAAGTAATCAATGAGATTTATTATTAAAATTCCTTTCAATGCTATAAAACAGTTTGCTATAAAAGAAATTTGACGTGAAGGATCATTGAAGTGACAAAAAGTTCGGAAATAGAGACAAAACAATGAGCGCGTATCTCTATCGAAAGGCGAGAATTATTTGATGTAGAAAATCGTTTTTTACATTGTGGAGTCTGAAATATTCAGTTCACGATTCACGAGTCGGGGGGGAAGTCACCTAACGTTCTTACGGGGAGCGCCTCGCCGAGGCTCTGGACACAAGTCTTTTATATATCCTCTCAAGATTTTTTCACCATACTTCTTGTTTTCACAGCCAATTTTTACTATTTCATCCCTCTCGCACATGGCTTTGATGTTCAACTTCTGGTTTGCAGGTCTCTTCCATAGAAGCTCCGCGATGGCCCGACAACGGAATCTGCGTTGAGTGGTAGGTTTCATTACTGGTTTTTCAGGCTTTTCGCACTGGGTCGCCACGTAATCCGGATCTGCTTCTTTGCAGGGACAAAGGTCTCGAATCCAAGTCTTGATAATTCCATGATCCACGCTGGATTCCTCGCAACCGTAGAGGTGGAGTTCCCGCTGTTCTGCCATGCGCTCTATTGACAAATCCTTGGTTTCTTCCCACAAGACTGAAGCCACCGCTCTCGTTTTCCAGTACCGGCGCTGCATGTCTTGATTCTTGTCAGCTTTGTATTTTGCAGATCGTTGACTTGGCGGTTCAGAATAGACTTTCTCCGGCATGAAGATCTTGGCGTAGCGTATTAATGCTTCAGGGTCAAATTGTAGAGATAGTATGTCTCGCTCACAGGCGTCGTCTGGATTTTCATAAAAAGGGCTGACATAACTCAGAAAGTTTTCCTCTTTCAACAATTCTGCCAGTTGTTTGGGTGTCATCCCCCACTTAGCGATTAGCTTGGCTCCCGACATAAAAAGCTTTTCTTCATGCGGGTGCAGGGGCTGTATAGGGAACTCATTCCAGTGCTTCTTGCTCGACATATGCATATCCTTGGTCACGGTAGGTTACCATCAGGATAAATATCACTCATCAAGCCGTAGCCGCAAGATTTTTTCTATTGGTGGTTCCATGGATACGGAGGGAGAAGCGGAGAAAGTTGAGCAGGCAATGAAGCACGAGCAAAGTATTATCGGAAGCCGGTTTCGTTACGCCCCCCCGCTTGCAGGCTTCAGATTTTAAGGCAAGATGACGAAGAAAGAGTACGCAACTGGAACATGTCTGTGAAATGATCAAGGGTCTCCTATTATTCCAACGTGAGGCGTACCGCGCATTTCGCTTTTCCAGCGGAAAGGCCCACGAGAAGGGAAAACCCGTACATTTTCCTCTGGCAGCGTTATAAGCGAAAGTTAGGGCTCCGCCTACAGGCCACACCCCAAATTCCGCAAATTGAATCATATCGCGTCCCAAGTCACCAGTTTATGCGTGAATCGAGCGGAAGGGAGCCCCCTGGTGGAACACCTCAGGATTACAGCTAGAAAGTGATTAAAGATACTCTTCTCCCAATCCCTAGCCGTGCACATCAAAATCATAGGTGCCGATCGTTTCCTCGCGCCAAGAGGAATAGTCGATCCCAGGGTTCACGATAAGCTGGTCCAGATGCTTGTCACCGAACGAAAGCGCAAAACCGTGCCTCACTTTCGGGAACAGTTCTTGAATCCCACTCACCTCAAAGATGAAGACATGAATCGCACAAGCCTCGGCCATACAGATCACTTGGGCAAAGAGAGCCTGCATGCCAAATTGTGATGCGAACTGCTTGACTTTGTCCAAATGGTCTTCTTCGATGACGACCATGCGGCTTTCATTGGAACCGTGACGAAAGAGGCGGAGCTTAACGGAAATGGCAAATCGACGCCCCTCCTTCTCGGCGATGAGGTCAGCGCCGACGTGGTCAACGACAGCGACCTCAAACCCCTTTCGTAGCAGGGTATAGGTCACAAGGCCTTCTCCGAAATCTCCGAGTAACTTTGGTGCACGCGTCTGAAATGCCATGGGAAACTCCAGGAATCAGTTATCGCCGGCGCAGTTCCACCGGTTCTGGTTGTCGTTTGGTCCAAAAAGCCTTCCCGAGCTACCTTTCGAGTCTTCTTCGTCGCTGTAGGCTTGAATTTCAGACCCACCGCCCACGTCCCCATGCTTGAACCATGAGCCTTTGAGCAAGCGTTTCGGGCGATCGCCGGTGGGCCACAAGTTCGTTGCGTCTCAGGCCGGCTATCTGATCCAATACGTCGTCTGCTCTAGCCAACCCGTGGCGCATCAAATAACACCCTACCACTATACCTGTGCGACCAACTCCTCCCCAACAATGAACATACACCGGCAATTCTCGGTCAATTGCCTCATCTATTGCGTTGAGGGTTCGAACCATTTGATATTGTGAAGGAACGTCAAGATCTCGGATAGGGTGGCGTATCAGACTGACTGCGACCTCGGCTCTGGCCGCCATATCTTCGAACAAGTTTTCGTAAGGCGCAAACGGTTCTCCATCGTGATTAGTCTCGTGTTCTTCCATCAAGTTGACAATGCATCGAATCCCGCAATTAAAGAGGCTTTTGATTTTCAATATCCCCTCGTCAGTATTCTCCGCTCCAGGGTAAGAACCTGCCAGGAGCTTGTTCGGCACGACCCAATAGGAACGACCAAAGGGTGTAGGTGGATACGCGATCATGAGTCCTCCTTCTCGAAATCGTCTGTGATTAGACCTGGTATCATCGCGGTTCGTGTTTATGACTTAATCTAAAGAGGCCCTCAGCCAAGGTTTCGATAAGGCTGCGTTTGGCGAGTTTCTCTTTCCAGGCTGCAGGTATTCCTTCTTCACCATAATAAGCGCCTGCGATCTGGCCGAAGACGGCCCCAGTAGTATCTGCATCATCTCCGAGATTCACTGCGAGCAAACACCCGTCTCTGAAGGATTCTGATCTAAAAAAGGCATACAGTGCCGCTTCTAACGATTTCACAACGTATCCCGTTCCTTTAATAAGTGGCGGTTCCATGTGTTTGAATGAGCCCATCGCGATATCTTCGATTTCTTTTGCGAGAGGGTTTTCCAACCAATAACCCGGTTCAGGGCTATATTCTTCGGAAAGGAGTTCCTTTTTGGAAACCCCGGATACCGCCCCTACGAGGAGACCCCCGACGTAGCGGCAGGCATCGACACAGGTTGTCGCTTGATGCGTTGTCCTCGAACTGTCTCCCGCTTTCTCGATGGCCTCTTTGGCGTTTTGTGCATAGAAAAGTGCGACAGGAGCCAATCTCATTATAGAGCCATTTCCCGCCGAACGAGGATTTGTCGAACCGCAGAAAGGCTCTCCCGTCTGCGCAAATTTCAAAAGAGCTTGTCGAACGGTGCTCCCTATGTCAAAGCATCGCCCGGTTGAGCTCAGGTACCCTTCTCTGTACCAGCGCGTATATCGTTTCAACTGATCCACAGGGTCAAAGCCTTGCTTCTCCACAAGGCTCTCGGCGAGACACAAAGCCATCGATGTGTCATCGGTCCACTGGCCAGGGTTCAGTCCGAAAGGTCCCCCTCCTACCATTTCATCGATGGGCTGGAACGTTCCTGGTTCACGAAATTCCAGGGTGGTGCCCACCGCGTCTCCTACAGCAAGGCCCAGCAGGCAACCCCGATACCGACTCAATTGATCAGGTTTCATCGTGGGTTCCTCCGACGATTCTTGAGAGCAGCCTCAATCACAGCACATAACACTGCTTCAGAAAAGGGTTTCTTCACATAAAGGTTCGGTTCCTGGGAAGAGGTGCTCTCTGGAAGCCAATTTTCGGGCCATCCAGTCAAGTGGACCACGGGTATACCGAACTCGGCTTTGATAGCGCAGGCAAACTCGATACCATCAGTCTCGTTGCCAAGACAGATGTCCATGAGGATCAAGTCGGGAAGCCCTTCCCGGCATTTTACAATGGCCTGTTCAGGAGCGAGAACGTTACCAATGACTTCGTAACCTTTTTCTTCGAGGGTCACGCGTATGTCTTCCGCAATTATGAGCTCGTGCTCCACCATTAGAATGCGTGTTTTGCCCAACGTCGTGTCCCTCCCTTCGTTCGCAGCTTCCCCGAGGCCCCTGCGCTGTTGCACTATTGCTGATCGGTGGGTACGAAAACTCCTCCAAAAGATTCTTGCGGGAAAAATTCCGCCAAGACGGATCCCCCATTCCACCGTACCCCCCACGCGTGCCAAATAAGGACAAATGAACTCGGTTTTTTGTGCGGACATTTTGGGGTAATCAGCGAGACGAAATTATTTAATGGTTGCGAATGGTTAGATAGGCGTGATAGTATGCATCGGCTTCTAGTGTCCCGTCTCGCGAGTAACAGTGAAAAAACATAAGAGGAAGACGCCGCGACTGAAAGCAGGCTCCCGCTCTCAGAAAAGGCTATAATTTAGTCAATTACTTCTCAGACATGACACTAGGCCGGAATCGTGCTCGGCAATTGGAGGCAACCACATGAGAGGAACCCAGCTCGCCCGCCAGTGGAAGATCATCAGGTTAATCGAATCTCGAAAGAGAGGGATCACCGGGACCGAATTGGCAAACGAACTTGAGGCCCCTCTCAGGACCGTGTACCGGGATCTCGATGCCATTCAACAGGCCGGGTTTCCCATCTACACGGACCGGGAGGGGAAGAACTCTTACTGGAAGCTTCTCGACAGTTTCAAAAAGGATTTTCCCCTCCCTCTTACAGCCACTGAGCTGATGGCCCTCCACATGAGCCGAGACCTGCTCAGCGTTTTTCAAGGCACGATATTCCACGACAGCATCGAGAGCCTTTTCCAGAAGGTAAAGGCAGCTCTGTCTCCAGAGACCCTTCGCTACCTGGAAAACATCTCCGGGAGGCTGAAGGTCAGTTTTGGGGGAACCAAGAAGGTCGAGGATTTCCAAGAGGTCATTAAGGCCTTGAGCGAAGCCACAGCAGAAAGAAGACGAGTAGAAATCTCGTACCAAGCGGTTTCTACGGGTCGGGAGACGAAGCGGAAGGTCGATCCCTATCAAGTGTGGGTTATGAACGGGGGGTTTTACCTCATCGGCTTCTGTCACTTGAGAAACGCGGTCCGGACCTTCGCGATGGATCGGATCAAGAGACTCTTGGTTCTGGATGAACCGTTTCATCTTCCCAAGAATTTCAACCTGGAAAACTATCTCCAGACCGCCTTTCACGTCATGCGCGGAGACCCGGAGAGCATAAAGATAAGGTTCAGTCCAGGGGCAGCTCATGTGGTTCGAGAGCGGATATGGCACCCTACGCAGGAACTTCGAGAACTGGGAGACGGAGGCGTCGAGATTTCTCTGACCGTGCCAATCAACTACGAAATCGTCTCGTGGATTCTTGGGTTCGGTTCGGCAGCTGAAGTAATCCAGCCCGGTTCGCTGAGGAAGCGCATATCAGAGGAACTTCAATCTGCCGCGGCAAAGTATCTAGTGTCGCGTTCTCGAAATAGCGTCGGCATGGACCGATCCGAAGATCGCGAAATGACACGGTCCTTCTGGCAACCATAACCGACTTAACTTGAGGAACGTGACACTAGAGCCCGTTTCCCTCCTCAAGCCTTATACGAAAAAAATCCCCGCTCGTTTGTCCTGATTTGACAAACATGTCTGGCATCATAGGGGTATCATCAGGGAAAGGAGCCCGCCATGCCAGATCCGCTAAAGGAATTTTTGGACCAAGTCAAAATAGGAGCGAAGCAGAGCCATAAGAACATGACCTTGTACTGCCTGCTTGCAGCTCAGGAGGCCCCCGTTGACTTTCTTTCACTGGACGAAGCTTTAGATAAAGAGGCGTTGGTAGTCACTGAAGTCTGTGAAGGTGGTTCAGTCCCTGAGCTGAAGGTCGCCAACCGCTCTGACGAGAAGATCCTGCTTCTAGACGGCGAGGAGCTCGTGGGAGCCAAACAGAATCGAGTCCTGAACGTCACTATCCTTATAGCCCCCCAATCTGAGACGGTAATTCCGGTCTCCTGCGTCGAGCAAGGCAGATGGTCTTATCGGAGCAAGCATTTCGGCAGCGAGTCTCGGGCAATGAGTGCCGAACTTCGAAAGCAAAAATCACAAACTGTTGCAGTGAACCTGAGGCAAGGTCTGAAGTTCATGTCTGACCAGGGAGCCGTTTGGCGTGGAATCGAGCAGAAATTCGCTAGGATATCAGCCGAGAGATCTCCGACAATGGCGATGGCCGATCTCTACGAATCCCAAAAGGATCTGAGCGACGAATTCATGACCGCGTTTCGTCCAGTGGACAAACAAATCGGAATGGTCGTCTTCATCGATGGTGAGGTGGCCGGGCTGGAACTGCTCCCCAAATTCGAAAATTTCAAGAAATCACATTCCAAGCTCGTCAATAGTTATGTCATGGATGCGCTTGAAACGGCGCGTTCGCCGGTCACGACTGACACGGGCCATTCGAGGGCGAAGGCATCCAAGATCTTAAGATCCGCGGCAGAAGCACGCATTCAACGACGTAAATCGGTAGCCCTTGGAGATGACATCAGGCTTGAATCAGACACGTTGCTAGGGGCCGGGTTGGAATTCGATTCTCAGATGCTCCAAATGAGCATATTCTCAAAGGCAGACAAAGATATTAGCATTGCGAAATCAGGTATCCGTAAAGCTTCTCGAAGAAGAGACTCATTGAGAGAATAGTCTAAATGGCAGGTCATCCGAACCATGAAACGCACGATATACCAGAGGCTGTGGTGCATCCGAAATATTAGTCCCGGCCGGCAAGTGCCTCAAACTCTGAGAGTGGTAAGTGCGGCTTTTCCGTCTCTGCTGTTATGAGGCCAACTCCACGCTCACTAAGACGGAGCTTCCGGTTGCCAGAAGTTTGTTGACAGTGGCGCTGATCAAGTGAGAAATGAAGAGCATGACATAAAAAGTGCGGATTCCGGCGGAGTCTATCGGTAAAATCTGTGACGGTAAGGGACTGTCCCAGCGGTAGCTCGCCTCGATTCGGAACGTCGGAATAGCCTCGCTCCCGCGGTGGGAGAATAGCAGCAAGAGCCCCAGCGTTTCGATGTGGCGGGCGCTTCCGGTTTCGGGCTCACAGATAGCGGGTACGCCATCTATCGGCCGTTGTAAGACCGCTTTGAGGGCGACCAAGGCCCGGACGTTAGGTAGCGAAACTTAGTTGTTTCTGAAAAGGCCCGACACCAGTCATCTGTCTGAAAGGGGAATTTTCATGCCTCTTCCGTTCATCATTCTCGGCGCTGCTGCTTTAGTTGCCGGTTACGGTTTGCTGAAAGCTGCCGGCGGAGTGTCGGACATGCTCAAAGCGAAGGGGATTGGAGAGGAGGCTGAAAAACGTCACAAGGTGGCCTGGGCTGACCTGGAATCCAGGCGTGTCGAGGTCAACACGCACGCCCAGAACTACGGACGACTTCTTCTCGAAACTAGAAAGGCTACTCTCGGGCGGTTTGTCAAGTTCGTGGAGCAATTAGGGCAGCGAGCTTCCCAGAGAGCTTTGAAAGCTCTCCGAGAGATCGACATTGACATCCCAAAACTTGACGAATTCAAGACGGCCTCGCTTGAGGCCACGAAGATTCTGGGTGGGGTAATTGGGTCTGTCTCGGCTGGAACCTCGGCCGGAGCAGGGACCTTAACAGCGGTAGGATTATTGGGAACGGCCAGTACGGGGACGGCTATCTCAACACTGAGCGGGGTAGCAGCAACCAATGCTACCCTTGCATGGCTTGGAGGCGGCGCAATAGCTGCGGGCGGTGGAGGGATGGCTCTTGGCACAATAGTCCTTGGAGGGATTGTCTTTGCACCCGCAGCACTTGTTACAGGCTTCGTTTTGGCTGGTCAGGGTGAAAAGGCTCTCACTAAGGCCAAGCAGTACGAAGCCGACGTGAACGTGGACATCCAAAAGATGGACGGGTTGAAAGCGGTTATGAGAGGCTTGCTGACGAGGATTGACGAACTGAGGAGCCTGGTAGCAAGTCTGGATCAAAGGGCGAATAGCGCGCTCGATAATCTTGAAGTTCTTGATTTTAATCCTCAAGACGATGAGCACATCGGATTGTTCCAGCAAGCCGCACTCCTCGTCAATGCATTGGCGGAGATAATGAGGACGCCAATACTGGACAAGGAAGGGAATCTCACAGCAGAGAGTCACAGAATTCAAGTGAAGTACCATTATCTTGCGGACTGAACCAGAGGGAGGCTTAAACGTCATGGCAAAGAAGTTGCCGCCGGTTGTGGGAACTGCAATTTCAAAGGGAGTCCAGTACCTGAACCCGTTGGATGTCATCAGAGAGGTCGTAAGCGGATATACCGCGTATTGCAGAATAGCGGAACAAGAGACAACGAAACGACGAGAAATAGAGGCATGGGAGAAAACCAAGCTAGCAGAAGTCAGGGCGAAGAAAGAGATATTTCTCACCTACATGACCGAAGCCTTTGCAGAGAGGGCAGATATCTTCAGCGGTCTATTCAGACAAGTGGACGCTGCGATGGCTAAAGGGGAAGTAGAGCAGCTTGGCATCATACTTACCAGCATCACCGATCTGGCAAAAACCACGCCCTTCAAAGATCTGATCGATATCAGCAAGACTAAGGCAATGCTGAATGATCCGAATCATGAGTGGAAGCTCTAGTGTTTCACATAAGACCCGAAAAGGGAGGGTCGCCATTATGAACCGCCGTGAGGCGCTGGAAACAGTCACTGTCGAGTTAGAATTCCCCCATGAAACAGATTCGCTCTTGCCAAGACGTTCGGGAGCCCTACGGGCACTGCCCAAAGGACTTCGCAATGTCAATCTCCTCGCTCAAATTTTTCACAAGCTTCGGCGGGGCGGAAAACTGGTTGTCGAATTTGATGTGCCGAGTGCAATAAAGATGGGCTTGGAGAGTGGTGAGTACGTGCGAAAGGGCGGTGTTATCGTCACAGCCGAAGGGCACAAAGTTGTATGCTGGCTGAAGGAAGCACGGGCTGTGAGAATTGGACAGGCAATTAACGTATTAAGTGTCCTGGTAGAAATATGGTCGGAATACGTTTTAAACGAGAAGCTCAAGCAGATTCAGCATCAATTAGATCGGAACGAGGAGCTAGTTAAGGCGGAATATTATTCTACATTGCTTGACGCCCACAGTTCCTTGAAGGCCGCCATCGCTACCCAAGACCCTGAGTATCAGACCAGTCTTTTCCGTGAGTCTAGATCACTGTTTCAGACCGCCAGAAACAAGACCTTGGTTGTGGTTTGCGAGAAGGTCAGAAAAGTCGATCATCAACTTCGCCGTTTAGATAAGGCTTGGTTGGACAACCGTAAGGAAATCGAGGCAATCTATTCTCAGCTGATGGAAATTGCCGAGCACGCTGCTACAGCAGTTCACTGTTATAGAGCCGAATCTCGGATCCTTGAACGGATGCAAGAATTACCTTTGGCAGGCCGCATCGCGGCCGAGGCTCTCGATTTCCAATTAGATGTCCATCAATACCTATCCTTCTTCACCGACGGAGCCCCTGCATATTCTGACTTGGAGCTCGTTCGAGATGCCCAAATGAACCGTGACGGTTTGGACCAAGGAGCGATTCATAATAGGGTCAAGACTTTTCACGCCACCGATGTCTTGTTTCCATCAAGTATTGTGTTGAGGAAGATACTTGAGGCATTGCCTTCCATGGAGGGTGAGACCGGTTTCTGGGTGGACGAACAAGGGGTCGTGCACGTGACCAAACCGATAGTCTTACGCCTACCGGACTGGCTTTACGAGAAACAGCGTCCACTACGTGAGTCGATGTCGTCACTAGAAAAAGGGCTACCCGTTGCCGTCTTTGAGTTGGAGGAGCCGGGTGAGGGCGAGTCAGCGACACAAGGAAACCAATGTCTCGGTTGATTCAGAAGCCTCAAAGAGAAAAACAAAAATACACGACTCGTCTCCAGAAGGGTGGAGCGGTGTTGGAAGACATGAGAGCCCTCGTCCGAGGTTGGAGCGGCCACGCAGAAGGAGGAAAGCCCGACCATCAGCTGATACTCCAGAACGTGCTTGGGAAAACAACTCGGGCGAGGGCAAGGGATGTGTATCAAAGGGCTTTTGTACCGCGTTTGATGAAGGGTGATCCTCCGGAAGCCTGGAAACTAATTCGCCCACTCGAAGATCGGGAGGTCGATTCGGTCGTTGTTACTCCGCTTTATTACTGGGTAACAGCTCGCTCCGAGCCTATTCTCTACGATTTTGTGGTGGATTTCGTGATGGCTCGAAGCAAGAGTTACGATCCGAGCGTCCGGATCGAGGAATTGACCGCTTGGATTAACAGCCGGCTCAAGGAGAGAGGCCAAGAATGGACTGAGACCGTAACACTAAAGGTCGCACGAGGCATGCTGGCAGCCTTGCGCGACTTCGGCATTCTTGAGGGGAAAGTCAAAAAGAAGGTCGCACCAATATATCTGCCGACCGAGTCCTTCGTTTACCTAGGTTACGTCCTTCATGAACTTGGAAGCGACGGATTTGGACTCGTTAATCATCCTGATTGGAGGCTCTTCCTGCTCTCGTCCCAAGCGGTCGAGAGAATGTTCCTTGATGCCCACCAGGATCATTTCTTGAGATTCGAGGCTGCGGGAAGAGTCTGCCGCATCGAGTTCCCTGCTAAGACGTTCGAGGAGATGGCGGATGTCATCGCTAAAAGATGATTTCCAAGTGCTGGAGCGAGATCTGACCGCTGATCCCATGCGGATCAGTGTCTATCACGATCTTCCGTTCGCTCTGTTTCGGTACGATCCTTGGCTGGAATTTGAATTGCGCAAACGGGTCCGACTGCTTGCCCATTCACTCGAAGGAAATCACCACAAAAGTGTCACCTTTATCTCGCTGGCAGAGATTCTTTGGAGTGCCATTGAGCAGACCGAGGGGCTTGACGCCGTTGTTGCAGAGGAGACCCAATTTGGGTTCGAGCGCGCTCAGCAGACAATCCATAACCTGCTCTCGGAGAAGGAATTCATGCCTCTGCCGAATGTCTTGGAACAGAGAATGAAGGATCTGGATCCCAGCAAGGACGTGGTGTTTCTCGTCCGAACTGCCGCTTTGGCGCCAGGCATTTTCCGATGTTCGGCCCTGCTGGACCTCATGCACGGACGGACCATGGTTCCTGTTATTCTCTTCTATCCCGGAACCGCTGAGGGCAAGACCGATTTGCGGTTTATGGGTATTCAAGATCGAGCCAAACTGGGCATGTACAGCTATCGAGTCAAAATTTACGGAGGCGAATGATGGGAACTATCAGATCCCTCTTCCTGCATGATGTTGACCGAACCATCGAGGAAGTAATCAAAGTGGACCAGCACGATGCACAGACTGTCCTGACTGAGCTGAACGAGTACATCGTGACCGATTCCATCCGAGACCATTTCCGGACGGTCTATGACGAAATTGTCCAGGTCAAAAGCAACCCCAGAGAGGGAATCGGAGTCTGGGTGTCGGGATTCTTCGGGTCTGGAAAATCCTCATTCGCCAAAATTCTCGGTTACACAGTGGCCGCGAGACCAGTGCATGGTTCTTCAGCCAGTGAGAGATTCAAAAAAACGGTTCAGGATGCAAAGATCTCAGGTCTGTTAGACATAATAAATAAGACCATCCCCACGGAGGCAGTAATTTTTGACGTCTCCATGGATCGCGGTGTCAGAACGGCCAATGAGCGAATCACTGAAATCATGTACAAAGCCCTTCTGAGAGAGCTTGATTATGCGGAGGATTTCGACCTAGCCGAACTGGAGTACACGCTTGAAGGGGACCACCGGCTGGACGATTTTGTCGAACGGTTTGAAAAGGTTCACAGCAAGCCGTGGAAGACCAGGCGTAAGCTGGGCCTAGCCATTAACGAAGCCAGCTCTGTTCTACACGAACTCGATCCCAAAACCTACTCTCAGCCTGATTCGTACGCTAGATCAGTCGGATCCGGTCGCTCTGACATTAATCCTAATAAGCTGGCTGATCGGGCCTTTGAACTGGCAGAGCGCCGTCGACCCGGAAAGGCACTGATCTTCATTATTGACGAAGTGGGCCGTTACGTCGCTCGAAGTCAGGACAAGATGATAGACCTGCAAGGCGTTCTTCAAGCGTTCGGCACTCAGGGCAAAAATCGAGTTGTTCAGAAAAAGGCCATCGCTCCATTCTGGATTGTGGTCACTTCCCAGGAGAAGCTCAACGAAATCGTCGACGCTCTCGATTCGAAGAAGGTCGATCTTGCAACTCTGCAAGATCGCTTCAGAGTAACCGTCGATCTCAAGCAGTCAGACATCGCCGAAATTACTGGAGAGCGTGTGCTCAAGAAAAGAGATGACACGGTAGGGGTCCTGGAATCACTGTTTGACGCCAATGAAGGACGAATGAAGGCCTTCTGCAGTCTGGAAAGGACTCACCGGGACATCAGGATCAGCAAGGAAGAATTTGTTCGGCTTTATCCGTACTTGCCGTACCAAATTGATCTCTGCATTGACATAGTCTCCGGCCTTCGATTGAAGAGAGGCTCTCAACGACATATAGGCGGCAGTAACCGGACCATAATCAAACAGGCCCAGGAGATGCTCATCAATCCGCGGACCATGCTCGCCGATCAACCCGTGGGAGCACTGGTCACACTGGACAAAGTCTACGAACTCCTATATCTCGGCAATCTTCTTCCATCAGAGACAACACGAGAGGTCGATGATGTCCCTAAGATAATTCCGGGTAACGACACGGCGGCGAGAGTCGCCAAAGCCATTGCGCTGTTGGAAGCAGTTAAAGACCTTCCCCGAACGGCCCATAACATAGCTGTTGTTCTCCATCCGTCCGTCGAATCTGACTCCATCGAGAAGGAAGTCGAAGAGGCCCTCAAAGTCCTGGAAGAGGCTCAGGTCATTCGGGACTCGGAGGACGGCTATAAGCTCTTGACCGTCCAGGAGAAGACCTGGGACACTACTCGCCGCGGACTGGACCCGAAACCTGCTGATCGCAACCGTTTGATGAGAGACACTTTTCGGAGCGTGTTTTCAGAGCCAAAGCTGCGGTCGTATCGCTACAAGAACCTCAAGTCCTTCAAGGTGAGTCTGTCGGTCCAAGGCGAGAGTGTAGAAACAGACGGAGAAATACGGCTCTTCGCGTAAGTTCGTACCTATGTTGCAAAAAGAAAAGGGACATGATTTCTGCCTTCTTGGCTTTGTAACGAATCTGAGAAGGCGAGGAAGTCATGTCCACCAGCCTACTGTATCACTGTT
>Ga0247841_10005800_pt1 | contig 19630 bp, 13 predicted proteins | sample LaCruzMarch2015__2_FD_192410 | JGI IMG/M metagenome (GOLD analysis project Ga0247841, IMG submission 192410) | Freshwater microbial communities from meromictic Lake La Cruz, Castile-La Mancha, Spain - LaCruzMarch2015_18m | ecosystem: Environmental > Aquatic > Freshwater > Lake | place: Spain... | reverse complement strand
GCATGAAGCGCGTCGTTGAAGCCGACCTGGTGCGGCATGCAGACCTTGGCGACGACCGGCAAAGGAAAGCCACGTTGAACTGGTTTACCGATGCGGCGCCGCTGCTTGCCCAAGAGATCGTGGCGCACATGACCAGTGCTGACCGCGACAGCGTGGCGGCGATGCAGGTGATCCTCATCCTGTGCAGCCTCATGCGCGCGGCGGGGATAGAGCCGCAACCGATCCGTGATGACCTGTGGCGTCAGTGCTGGGATGCCAACATGAACTATCTCACCGCGCTCTCGTTCCGGGCGACGGATGCCAAGGACATGCAGGCGTTTCACCGGGCGTATCATCAACCAATTTTGTTGACGTGCCTCGTCACGCAGTCCCGGCCGCTGCGCCACACCGCGCACGGCATGTGGTTGTATCTTGTGATGAAAACGCTGTTTGATGCCATGGAACTGTCCGACAGCCTGGGCGTGCGCCGGCCGGGCACGGTGTTTGTGCCGGCCGATCTGATATAGCACGCGCACGACGGCGCGCGCTGCGTTGCATCTTGCCTGTGGTGATCGCGTTGAATTCCAGGTGCAGAACGACAGCGATAATTTCTTTCGCGGCGAAATAAATTATGGCGCAGCATGGCAGAGTTCACCGGCTTTCGTCCGATTGTTGGACTACGCCGTGATTGCGTGTGCCGTAGACGCGGCGGCTCGCCGCGTTATCCGCCCAATGAGGTACCCACCCGTACCGCCCGCTTCATTGATTGACATTCCGGGCGAAAAGTGCGACAATACTTGCCTGATTCTGTTTTGGAAACAATACATGGAGATACCGTTGCTACATCCGCATGACGATACCCCGCATGATGCCTGTGGTGTGTTTGGCATATATGGCCATGCGCGCGCGGCCGAGGCCGTTTTTTTTGGTTTGTTTGCACTGCAGCATCGCGGGCAGGAAAGCGCCGGCATCTGCGTCGCAGGCGCGCACGGGCTGGCCGGCCACACCGGCATGGGGCTGGCCAGCGAGGTGCTGACGCCGGCGGTGGTCAACCGGCTTGACGGCGCAGCCGCGATCGGGCATGTGCGCTATTCGACGACAGGTTCGAGCAACCTGAAAAATGCGCAGCCGTTGATTGTGGACTATGCCCGCGGGCAACTGGCGGTGGCGCACAACGGCAACTTGGTGAACGCCTACTCGCTGCGCAAGGAACTTGAAGCGGGCGGCTCGATATTCCAGACGACGACTGACAGTGAAATCGTCATTCATTTGATGGCGCGGCCGTTGAATGCGCCCTTGGATGAAGTGCTGGTGAGTGTGTTCCGGCGGGTGCGCGGCGCGTTCAGCATCGTGCTGCTGACGCCCGACGCGCTGATTGGCGTGCGCGATCCGCACGGCTTTCGGCCGCTGTCACTGGGGCGCCTGGACGATGCCTATGTGCTGGCATCCGAGACCAGCGCGTTCGACTTGACCGGCGCGACGTTTGTGCGCGATGTGGCGCCGGGCGAAATCGTGATCATTACCAACAACGGCATCCAGTCGCTGAAGTACGGCACGGACGCCACGCCCTCGTTGTGCATTTTTGAGTATGTCTATTTCGCGCGGCCGGACAGCCGCATTGACGGGCGCACCTGCCATGTGGTGCGCAAGGCGCTGGGCCGGCAATTGGCCAAGGAATATCCAGTCGAGGCCGATATTGTCGTGGCGGTGCCGGACTCGGGCAATTCCGCCGCGCTGGGCTATTCCGAGCAGAGCGGCATCCCGCTCGACATCGGCTATATCCGCAATCATTACGTCGGGCGCACCTTCATTTCACCGTGCCAGGTGGATCGCGACATGAAAGTGCGCGTGAAGCTGAATGTGGTGCCGGACGTGGTGCGCGGCAAGCGCGTGGTGATTGTGGACGACTCGATCGTGCGCGGCACGACCACCTTTTCGCGCGTGTCGGAATTGAAGAAGGCCGGCGCCAAGGAAGTGCATGTGCGGATCGGCTGCCCGCCGCTGCGCTTTCCGTGTTTTTACGGGATTGATTTTCACAGCCATGATCAGCTGATTGCGGCGCGCCACACGATTGCCGAGATTCAGCAGTTTCTGTGCGCCGAATCGCTGGGGTACTTGAGTCTGGAGGGCATGCTGGCGGCGTGCGGTGGCGGCCCGGGCTTCTGCTGCGCCTGTTTCACCGGTGCGTACCCGGTGGCGATCGAGGAGCAGGCCAACAAGACGATGATGGAGCGCGCGCACAAGATCATCCAGAAAGATGTGCCCGCCAGTGTTGCCAGTGCCGAGCTGGGTTCCGCGCCGGCGCCGGCGGATGCGCCGGTGGCCGAGGCCAAACCGGCGCGCCAGAAGCGCACTGCCAAGGCCAAGGCGAAAGCCGCCGCGCCAGCAGCAGCAGCAGCAGCAGATCGGACGGATCGGACGGATCGGACGGATCGGACGGATCCGGCAAGTCCGGCAGCAGCGGCGCCAGCGGCTGCGGCTATGGATGAGCTCTTCACACTGCAATGAGGTGAGCCAATGAACGAACTGCTGCACAACATTGTGGTGATCTGGTTTCTTTTGGGCGCGGTCTTGGTGGCGGCCGAGTTTTTCGTGCCGGGCATTTTGCTGGTGTTCTTCGGGGCGAGTGCGTGGGCCGTGGCGGCGTTGACGGCGTTTGTGCCGTACGTCCACGACCGGCTTGCGCTGCAGATCGGGATTTGGGCGGTGCTGTCGCTGGTGCTGCTGTTTTCGCTGCGGCGCTGGCTGACGGCGCAATTGACGGGCTTCACCTCGCAACAGGATGACTTGTCAAAACCGGTGCAGGAATGCGTCGGGCAGCGGGTGGAGGTGGCCGAGACGATCGTGCCGGGGCGCGCCGGCCGGGTGAAATGGAAAGGCACGCAATGGAAAGCCGAGGCGGACCGGCAGATCGACGCCGGCGCGATGGCGGAGATCATCGAGCAGAAAAATCTGGTGCTGAAAGTTAAATAAGACCTATAGGACGTATATGACGTATGTGCATTTGGGGCGGAGCGGGGTGAAAGTCAGCCGGCTATGTTTGGGCACGATGAATTTCGGGCCGCAGACGAGCGAGGCGGACAGCTTTGCAATCATGGATCGCGCGCTCGACTTGGGGCTCAACTTTTACGACACGGCCGATGTGTATGGCTGGCAGAAAGGCGAGGGCGTGACCGAGCAGATCGTCGGGCGCTGGTTCGCGCAGGGCGGCGGGCGGCGTGACAAAGTCGTGCTGGCGACAAAAGTCTATGGTGACATGGGCGATTGGCCGAACCAGTCGAAATTGTCGGCGCTGCACCTGCGCGCGGCGTGTGACGCCAGTTTGCGTCGTTTGCAGACGGATCACATTGACTTGTACCAGATGCATCACATTGACCGGGCGACGCCGTGGGATGAGATTTGGCAGGCGCTGGACGTGCTGGTGCAGCAGGGCAAAATCGTGTATTGCGGCAGCAGCAATTTTGCGGGATGGCACCTTGCGCAGGCCCAGGCCGCGGCGCGCGCGCGCCATTTTCTCGGGTTGATTTCGGAACAGAGTTTGTACAACTTGGCGGCGCGGCAGGTCGAACTGGAAGTGCTGCCGGCATGCCAGGCGTATGGCCTTGGTGTGATTCCGTGGAGCCCCTTGGCGGGCGGATTGCTGGGCGGTGCGCTGGCGCAGGCGGCGGCCGGGCGGCGCAGCAGCGCGCAGGTGCAGGAACGCATCGTGCAGCAGCGCGACAAGCTGCAGCGCTATGAAACACTATGCAAGGAATTGGGTGTGGCGCCGGCGGTGGTGGCCCTGGCGTGGTTGCTGCACCAGCCGGCGGTGACGGCGCCGATCATTGGCCCGCGCACGCTGGCACAATTGGAAGAGAGCCTGCCGGCCCTGACGCTGGCGCTGGATGCGCCCACGCTGAAAGCGCTGGACGAGATCTGGCCCGGCCCGGGTGGCCCCGCGCCGGAAGCGTATGCCTGGTAGGTCGGACGGATCAGACGGATCGCAGCGACAGCCATGACAGGTGCGTGGGGCGGTTTTTGCACTCTGTTTTCTCAGTATAATACCCGAGGTGAGCCGGTGCCATTTGCATTGCACCGGCGTTTGTGCTACACTGCGTTATCAATTATTGGGAGAAAAACGATGCGCACAACATTGAGTGTGTTGGTGGTAGTGCTGGCCCTGTGGAGCCTGCCGTGTCGGGCCGATTGGGGCCAGGCCGAGTCGCCGGATTTTGCGCTGGACACGAGCGTGCCCGAACCGGTGCTGCTGGCGGCCGCCACCTTTCCGCTCGTTCTGCTGCTGCGCCGGTACCGGTAAGCGGGAGGGGCTTTCATGCCCCGATCTGTCGCCGGATGGAACTGGCTTCCGCCTTGCAGAAAGCGGGAGCGGCCGTCGCGCCGCGAATGCTCCGGGGTGGCACGGGCGTACCGCCCGTGATGCAGCATCATGGGCACGATGCCCATGCCACGAAGTTCATTAATCAAATACGTCAAGGAGATCCTGCATGAAACCAACAGCAATCATCGCCATCGTTCTGTCCATCGCACTGAGCGTTTTCACCACGTTTGCCGCCATGACGGTCACGAATGTCACCGCCGCCGTGTCACCCGGAAGAGTCGTGACGATCAGCTATGACTTAGCCAGTGCCAGTGCGCTGACTAATGCCGTGGGCGTCAGCATCTCGACCAATGGCGGGGCGACATTTTTCAGCACCTGCACGAACTTCACCGGCGCGGTGGGCAACAATGTGGTGCCGGGCACGATGAAGCAGATTTTCTGGGGTGCCCGCTACGACACGCTGCCGACCAACAATTATCCGCTTACCAGCGTGCGGGTGTTGGCGTCGGACAGCATGGCGCTGATCCCGGCCGGCGCGTTCCAGATGGGAACAAACTTCATCGGCGATCCGACGGATGCACGACCGAATCATACCGTGACCCTCAGCGCCTTTTTCATGGACAAACACGAGGTGACGTCGCAGCAGTGGTTTGAGGTAAGAAACTGGGCGCTGACGAATGGCTATGCGTTTGGCGCGGGTTCCGGCAAAGGTGCTCTGCATCCGGTGCAGACAGTCAATTGGTTTGATTGTGTCAAGTGGTGCAATGCGCGCAGCGAGAAAGAAGGCCTGACGCCGTGCTATTATACCAACGCGGCGCAGACCCTGGTGTACCGCGGCGGGTCAGCAAATCTGTCGAACGAATGGGTGAACTGGAGTGCCAACGGCTATCGCCTGCCGACCGAGGCGGAATGGGAAAAGGCGGCGCGCGGCGGCGCGGTTGGCATGCGCTTCCCGTGGAGTGATGCAAATACGATCACGAATTCGCGCGCGAACTATTGTAGTGATACATATTTTGCATATGACTTGGGCCCGGACGGGTATAACCCGCTGTTCACGCCGGGCGACGAGCCGTACACCAGTCCGGTCGGCTATTTCGCACCGAACGGCTATGGTTTATACGACATGGCAGGAAACGTCAAGGAATGGTGTTGGGACAGGTTTAACAGTGATTGGTACAGTAAAGCGGGGGCGACGCAAAATGACACATGCGGACCTGCTACTAACCCGCTCCGCGTGGAGCGCGGCGGCGATTGGTACGACTACGCGGACAGCTGCCGGTCTGCGTCCCGCTCCTACGACACGCCGGAGCGCACGCACTACAGCATCGGCTTCCGCTGCGTGCGTCGATGAGGTCAGCGGTCTGGTGCTGGTTCTGGCGGCGCGGCGGGACGCCGGCCGCGCCCGGAACGCCGATTTCCTGATCGGCAGAAGGCAGGTGCAATATTCTTATAACAGGTGCCTGGCGCGAAGTGTTAGCGTCAGCGTGGACGGCGGGCCAGCGTCCCGGCGGCGGAATTGCAACAGCACGGACGCGACGGTGCGCGTCCCTCCAGGCAGAACAGAGTGGCTAGTGCCTGGCGCGGTTTTTGCACGTAAGGAAATTCACGCCCGTGCGAGAATTTATAGGGCGTTCAAAGAATTGTATCATGCGGCCGCGTTGGCTATGCAGCAATCCGATGATGCACCTACTCCGCACGGCGCGCGGCCAGCAGCAGGCCGAGCAGCGCCGCCAGCAGTGCCGGTTCGGGCACGACCGTGAGGGTCGCCGGCACGTTCACCGTGCCGCCTTCGGAATAGAGCGTGACGGCGCCGGTGTAGATACCGGTGCTGACACCGTGGCTGTCGAACGCGACCGCCAGATTTGTCACCGCAAAAGGCAGGATAGTGCCGGCGGCGCCACCGAGTTGCAACCATTCGTAGCCGCGGCCGATCGCGACCACCAGGTTGCTGCGCACATAGCTGGTGTTATACGCCATTTGTGCATATTTCGTGCGGTTGTCGCCTTGCCAGCCGATAGTGGCGCTGTTCAGCGTGCCGTTCATCCCGAGATACTGATAGCGGATCGTGCCGTTGGCGTTGAGAATCACTTGGAAGGTCATGGTGCTGGCCGATTCGCCATAGCGCTTGACGCCGACATACGCCACGACGGTCTTGTCGGCAAATGATTTAAAATAGATGGTGCCGCCAGCGGTGGGATTGAGGTCGTCCCAGAACGGCGCGAGAAATTCCAACGGCGCCGTGTTGGCGGGCAGCGTGGCATTCGACACCGGCACGTTGCTGATGGAGTGCAAGGCAATGCCGCCATTGGAGCCGACCCACAGGCCGGAGAGCGACTGGCTGTAAAATGGAAAGACGTGTGCCAACGGCAACCGTTCCGAAGTCTGATCGTCCCCGAGCGCAACGACCTGGCCATCGGTGCTGATATCGATCCAGGCGAATGCGGGGCAGTCGGGTGCATCGCTATCGATCCAACGGTAGGTGCCGGCGTTATCAAAGCCTTGCGTGAGGGAAAAGTTGTTGCTGGGGCTGAGGGTGTAGGCGAGGGCGCCGAAGCCGGCGTTGGAGACGGTCAGGGTTTCAACCCAGCGGTCGTCTTGCGGCAATTGCAGGTTGAACGCGGCGGGCACGCAGACGGGCACGGGTTTGCCGAGTTCGAGGACCAGGCTGGCCACGTCGGGCGGGCAGGTGAGGTTCAGTGCGGCGGATGCCGCATAGCCATCCGCGTCGGCCCAGACGGTGTAGGCGCGCGGCTCCAAGCCGGTGACGAGAAATGCGCCCGCGGCGTTGGCGGGTGTGGCGTGCGTGCTGCTGTCCTGCCAATACACCCACGCGTTGGTGATGGCCGTGTGATCGGCGCTATCGCGGGCAAGGCCGGCAATGGCATAACGCAAGGTGACGGCCAGGGTGAACGGATTGGAGACGACCGTGCCGTCGTCGGCCACGCAGGCAAGCATGAATGCCAAAGGCGCGCCGTTGGTTGCGCCGGGCGCAATGGTGAACGCAAACGGGACGTCATTTGAGAACACAACGCCGGGCGCGACCGTGCCAAAGTCATGGGTGTTGTCCAGCATGGCCACAAACGGGCTGGCGCACGCCAGCGTCCCAAAAAGATTGGTCAAAGCAGTGGCGCGGCCATTGAACAGCAGGGTGTGCAGGGCAATTGTCTCGCCAGGTTCAATGAAGCCGTCGTTGTCGCCGTTGGGCGGCGGATCGGTGACGCGCTGCCCGGTGACGATCAGGCCGGCATCGGCATAGTTACCGAGCTGGAGCGCGTCGAGGTACCAGCCCTCATGCACGATTGAGTTGTCGGACGAGAACAGGAAGCGCAACTGGAGGACGCCGGGTATGAAACCCGTCAGTGGCAGGGTGACATCGCGGACATAATTTGAGCCGCTGAAGGGCGGGCGCAGGTCATGCCACCGTGCGCCGCGATTGGTCGTGACTTGGACGGCGCAAAAATCATAGCCGGATTCCGTGCTGATGAATTCGCGCAGGCGCAGCGAGGCCGAGGCGGTCGTGACCGTGATGGCGACACTGACGAGGGCGGACGAGATGCTGTTGTCGTAAACACCGGCCGCATCCTTGCCGCAATACCACGAGCGCGTGCCGGCCAGCGGGCGGCGCGCGGATTGATGCCAGATGCCGGTGGCAGCCCAGGCCAGCGGCTCACCGAGCTCGGCCGTGCTTTGCCAGAGTGGCATGAACAGTTTAGTGGCGAACGAAAACATCAGGCCGCTGTTGTCATTGGTTGCAGTATTGCCGAAGACGTCCTGGGCGGAGAGGAAAAAGGAATAGGTGGCGCCGGCGGACAGATCGGTGAGCGTGACGCTGTGGGCGGTGGCCGGCGATGCGCCGCCGAGATAGTGCGGCGGGTCAAGCAGATGCACGTTGCCGCGGGCGTCTTCATCCGTCTGCCAGATAATGGTGGCCGAGGTGTCGGTGAGATTGGTCACGACCACGCCGGTGATGACCGGCGCGGCAAGGTCAATCACCGCGGTGGCCGTATTGGTGATGGCAACGCCGCCCCTGCCATTGTCGGCGTCCACGTAGGCGACCGTGATTGTCGCGGCATTTTCGACGCTGAGCAGGCCATCGGCGGCGGGCGGCGCGTTGGTAAGCATGATCGCGCCCATGAACAAGCCGGGCGACGTTTGGGTGACGATGACGGATTCGCCGGCCGGTTCGCGCGTGCTGCGGACGAGCAGGGCGTAAGTGGCTTGGTTGGTGAGGTCCCAGTCGCGCAGTTCAATCTGCGCCGGCGTGGGCGGGCGATAGGCCGGCTGGTCGAACTGGATGGCGCCGGCGCTGCCGACGTCACGCAGCATGGTGTTGGCGCACAGGGCAAACGACTGCGAGACGCCGCTGGCAATGTTGAAGCCGCGCACTTCGGCATACCAGACGCCGGGCGTCAGATTGGTGGCCACGACTTGCTCGACGTTGTTGAGCCGGTCGGGCGCGTTGGTTGTGGCGGCATTGGCGGGGTTGTTCGGATCCAGCACCCAGGGCAAGAAGACGCGATTGTTGGGATCAATCAAGCGCAGGTCGAGGTCATTGACCAAGACGACGGCGGCCAGCGCGCTGGCCGGCGGGTCGCTCCAGGCAATGGTGGCGCGCACGACGGCGGTGGTGGCGGCCACGATCAGGGGAAAGCGGCGGACGGCATTGTGCGTGACGGCCGCCTCGAACGCATTGCCGGCCCGCACGAGATCGAGGGCGGGCACGATTTGGAGCAGGCCATAGCCGAGGTCGAAGCCGGGGCCGGGCGCACCGAGATCAAGCGTGGTGTTGATCAGGACGGCCTTGATCATCGCCGGCGAGGGGTCGGCGCCGGCATGCGTGGCGCGCCAGCATTCGAGCAGCAGCGCGGCCGCGCCGCAGGCGGCCGGTGATGCCATGCTGGTGCCGGACATTGGTTGATACGCCGAGGTGCCGTAACACGAATTGACATTGTAGCCGGGCGCGCTCAAGTCGGGCTTGAGCCGGCCGTCATCGAGCGGGCCCCAACTGGTAAAGGTCGTGGCCTGGTTGTTGTTGTACTGGGTGGCGCCGATCACCAGCGTGTTCTTGGCGCATTGCGGCGGGCTGATGTTGCGGTAGCCCGAGACATAGCTGCGCTCGTTGCCGGCGGCCCAGACGGACAGAAACGGCTTGCCAAGCCGGCCGCGCGTGATCTGATCCATCAAGATTGAGGACGTTTCATAATCGCCATAATAGGTGGCCGAATAGCCATTGCCGGCGATGTTCATGCCGATCGAATTGTTGGCGATATCGGCGCCGTAGGTGTTGATGGCGACGCAGTAATTGGTTTCAAGGTCGCCGGGATTGTTGTAAAAAATCGTGCCGGTGAAATCATATTCATAGGAAATCAGGCGCGCGGCGGGGGCCATGCCGCGATACTGGCCGGCACTGGCACTGCCGTCGCCGAGAACCGTGCCGGCGACGTGCGTGGCGTGAGCGCTCGTGGCGTTGGGCTCGCCAACGGTGCGGCGGCTGCTGTAGTCAACGTGATTATCGGCGATGCCGCCATCGTAGACCAACACGTCAATATTGTTGCCAAGATAGCTGTAGGGCGCCGCGTGCGCCGTATTCACGCCGAGAACCGCGCGCGTGTTGTTGTTGTCCGGGCCGAGGGCGGGCCGGGCTTTGCCGACCCACTTGACGTCGTCGCGCGCGGCCAGTGCGGCAACGGCTTTCAGCGGCACGCGGGCGATGACGGCGGGAATCAAGGTAATGGACGAGAGCACCTCGCCGCCGCACTCCTGAATGATCTGGCACAATGTCGCCATATCCATGTCTTGAAATGCGTGCAGGGCAATGACGCGATACTGCGGATCATCGCCGAGCGTGTAGGCGTCCGGGTCGAACAACAGGGGATCAATCTTGTGGCAGGGGAGCAGGGCGGCCACGGCGCGGACGCGGGCGAGGTCGCTGGCGGCGCCCAGGCGCACGAGCCAGGCGCCGTTGCCGACATAGTCTTCAACGTGCAGCGCGGCCAGGTCACGGGCGCTGTCGGCCGCGACAAAATACCAGCCGGGCGTGGTGCTGCCGGCCGGTGCATCCAGCGCAAGTGCGCCGGACTTGAGCTGCACATGGCGGGTTGCCACGCGGGCGGCCGGCTGCGGCAGCGCCTGGCGCAGCGCGTCACACGATGCGCGCCAGGCGTTCATGTAGGCGGCGTCGCGGGCGACGAGTTCATAGGCGTTGGCCGCGGCCTGCCAGCGCATGGCCAGGCCGTCGCGTTGACACTGCCGGACAAACGCGGCTTGGGCGGCGGGGACGTCATCAACCGGGGCTGGCGCGGTGAGCGCCATGCGTTCCGCCTGCGCGGTGGCAGCCAACGGCACACGCGCGGCATGGGCCAACCCGGCCATGGATGCGGCATTCTTGGCCGCGTGCAGCGCCGGCGTGCCGCACAGCCACAGACAACCGGCGCACGCCCACAGCAATAAAAAAACCTTCTTCATTTCAAGCCTTCGGTACAATTAGAAAAACATCCTACTTGGTAGTAGTATAGCAAAATGGTTGCATCCGGTGTGGGGAATCGCTACAATACCACCTATGATTATGAATCAATTTCGCACACAACACCCGGCACGCGCATGACCTATGGCCAGGTCGGTCGCAGTGGTGTGCGCGTCGGCCGGGTTGCCTTGGGCACGCTCAATTTTGGGCCGGAAACCAGCGCGGCGGACAGCGTGCGGATCATGGAGCGCGCGCTCGAACTGGGCATCAATCTGTTTGACACGGCCAATGTGTATGGCTGGCAGGCGGGCCGGGGTGTGACGGAAACGATCATTGGCGCGTGGCTGGCGCAGGGTGGCGGGCGGCGCGACAAAATCGTCTTGGCGACCAAAGTTTACATGCAGACCGGCGACGGGCCGAACGACGGCGGGCTGTCCGCGCACCACATATGCCGGGCGTGTGACGCCAGTTTGCGGCGTTTGCAGACCGATCACATTGATCTGTACCAGATGCATCATGTGGATCGGGCCACGCCGTGGGATGAAATCTGGCAGGCCTTCGCCACGCTCCAGCGCCAGGGGAAAATCATTTACGTGGGCAGCAGCAATTTTGCCGGCTGGCATTTGGCGCAGGCGCAGGAAGCGGCGCGGGCACGCTGTCTGCCGGGCATCATTTCCGAGCAAAGTTTGTATAATTTATGCTATCGGCAGCTTGAGACGGATGTCTTGCCGGCGTGCCGCCAGTATGGCATTGGCGTGCTGGTGTGGGGCACATTGAACCGCGGGTTTTTGGCGGATCCGGCGCGTGACAAGGTGCGCGGGCCGCGGGCGGCCGAACGTTTGCAGCGCGAGTTTGCGCGCTTTGGCGACAACTTGGCGGCCTATGTGCGCCTGTGCGGCGAACTGGGCGCACGGCCGGCCGACGTGGCGACCGCGTGGGCACTGCAGCAGCCGGGCGTGGCGGCCGTGATTGCCGGGCCGCGCACGCGGGAACAACTTGAGGACAGCGTGCGCTGCCTGGACGTCACCCTGGACGCGGCCGCGTTGCGCGCGCTGGATGAAGTCTGGCCCGGGCCGCGCGGCCCGGCGCCGGAAGCGTATGCATGGTAACACTACCATAATCCCCGCAAGGAGAAAACCATGACCGTGCCCGTCTTGATTGCCATTGTGGTTGCCGTCCTGATTTTGATCACGTTGCTGAAGACCGCCAAGACCGTGGCGCATCAGACGGTGTACATCATCGAGCGGCTGGGCAAATACAGTCGCACGCTGAGTTCCGGGTTTCACATTCTGATCCCCTTCATTGACAAAATCGCGTACCGGCACACCTTGAAGGAGCAGGCCATTGACGTGCCGCCACAACGCTGCATCACGCGCGACAACATCGCGGTCGAGGTTGACGGCATCTTGTATTTGCAGGTGACCGACCCGTGCAAAGCCAGTTACGGCATCATGGATTACCGCTTTGCGACGATCCAATTGGCGCAGACGACGATGCGCTCGCTGATTGGCAAGCTCGAACTGGATCGCACCTTTGAGGAGCGCGAGGCGACCAACACGGCGATTGTCAGAGTGCTGGACGAGGCGTCCGACTCGTGGGGCGTGAAAGTGGCGCGCTATGAAATCAAGAACATAGAGCCGCCGCAGTCGATCCGCGACGCGATGGAGAAGCAGATGCGAGCCGAGCGCGAGAAACGCGCGCTGATCGCCGAATCGGAGGGTGATCGCATGGCCAGGATCAACCGCTCCGAAGGCGAGAAGCTGCAGAACATTCAGATTTCCGAGGGCGAAAAATTGCGCCAGATCAACGTCGCCGAGGGCCGCGCCAAGGAAATCCTGATGATTGCGGAGGCAACCGCGGAGGGCATTCGCCGGGTGGCCGAGGCGATCCAGGCGCCCGGCGGCTCGCAGGCGGTCAGCCTGCGCGTGGCCGAGCAATATGTCACCGCCTTTGCCCAGGTTGCCAAGGCCAGCACGACCGTGCTGCTGCCGACGAACATCGCCGACGTGGGCGGCGCGGTCGCGAGCTTGACGACCATTTTTCAACGCATGAACGAGCGGCCGCCGGCGGCGCAATAACGCGGCGCCCGCATTGCCACGACTAACAAGGAGCACGAACAGCTTGAATATTTACAAACAATTGCGCTTGTACTGGAAACTGCGGCGGCAGGTGGCCAACGCGTGGGAAGTGACGCGCCAGTATGTCACGCGGCGCGGTGCGATGCAGGTGATCCTGCGCAACGGCGCGGTCATTTCCCTGCGCGCGGCCCAGCAGGATGCCACGATTTTCCGGCGCATTTTTGCCCAGGACGAGTATCAGTTGCGCGGCTGGGAGAAGCACTTGCACGGCGATGTCGTGGACCTGGGCGCGAATGTCGGCATGTTTGCCTGCCGGATTGCGCAACACGCGACCCGCGTGATCTGCTATGAGCCGATGCCGGAAAATTTTGCGCGGTTGCAGGAGAACACCGCCTCGTACCGCCAGGTGACGTGCGTGCGCGCGGCGGTCAGCGGCAGCGCCGGCAGCATGCGCATTTACAGCCCGATCGACACCGGTTGCAGTGGCGGTTTTTCCCAGTATCCGGTCGCCGATTTGCATCAGGCGCTGGCGTTTGAAGATGTGCCGGCGACGACATTGGCGGCGGTGTTTGCCGACTATGCCATTGCGCGCTGCGGCTTGCTGAAAATGGATGTGGAAGGCGGCGAATACGACATTCTCTATGCCACGCCGGCCGAGGTGCTGGGCCGCATCGAGCGGATCGCCGGCGAATACCACAATGTGCGGCCGGACGACCCGCGGGCGCAGATGGCCGCGCTGGCCGCGCACCTGAACCAGCACGGCTTTGACGTGGAGCTGGTGCCCAAGCGGCGGCTGCCCAACCACGGCTTGTTCTTCGCGCGGCGCGCGGCGGGCGGCGGCCCGGGCCGCACGGTCTACCACGGGCCGGGCGCACACATGGCGCCGGCGGCCATGTGAAGGTGTCGTCCGCGCCACACGCCTTTCTCTCAAATCTGGCGCCCCACCGAGCTTGCCTCGGTGGACGCAGAGATTGGAAAATATTTTTCTCAATCTTATTCACCCACGACGCGAGGTCGTGGGGGTCTCTGCAGGTGCGCGGCAATGTGGCCGTGGGGCACGCCGCGGATGTTGCAGCAATCCAAGCCAGCAATAGCGCATCGCCACCAAGGCCAGTGCGTTCCTTATATCGGAATTTCAGGGGACCGGTGGGGTGGTTTGACGAAAAACGGCGAATGTGCTATACTTTGCCTCACATGGTTTTTTTGATTTAACGTATTGAACAGGAGCTGCAATGAAGAATGGACTGTTAATCGGACTGGTGGTGTTGGCGATTGGCGTGCTGGTGCTGGGCTTTTTTCTGTTCACGACGGCCAGCGCGAAAAAGCAGAAGATTGCCGAACTGGCGTCAACGAACGCGGTGTATGCGGCGCTGGTTGAAGGGCAGGCCAAGGCGATTGCGGATGTGAAGGGCACGCTGGCGGTGCGGGATGGCGACTTGAAGAAGGCGCGCACGGAGATTCAGAAGTTGAAAGATGAAGCGGAATCAAATATTGCGGATGCGACCAAGAAGCTGACTGAGACGGTTGCCGCGAACGACGCGGCGCTTGAGAAATCCAAGAAAGACATTGTTGCGGCGCAAGAACTCTTGGCGCAGGAACAAGTGGCGCACAAGGCGACCAAAGACACGGTGGCGGAACGCGAGGCCACGATCAAGGCCAAGGAGTCGGAAATCAGCACCCTGAACGCCACGGTGAAGGATTGGCAGACCAAGGAAAAAGCAGCGGTGGTTGTGGCGGAACGCTACAAGGGCATGTTGCTGGCCAACAAGATTTCGGTTGAGCCGGAAAAAAAGTTTCATGGCAATGTCCTGGTGGTGAACCGCGAGCAGGAGTTTCTGATTTTGGATTTGGGCGCGGATGACAGCGTGCCGGTCGGGACGAAACTGGAAGTGATCCGCGACAACCACCTGGTCGGCAAAGTGACCGTGCAGAAACTGGTGCCGGACAACAACCAGTTGTCGATCGCGACCGTGGATTCCCTGGTCACTCCGGCCGACACGGTGCGCGAAGGCGACGCGGTCAAGAACTAGGGCATGCGGGATTGCAGGCGTGGCGCGGCGTGGCGCGCATGGCCGGTGTGGCTGGCATTGCTCTGCGGCGGCTTGCTGCCGGGCTGTTCGGCGCCGGAAACCCAGCGCGACGACGGTACCACGTTGCCGTGGAATACACCGGAACAGTGGGAGCGCGAGCCCAACATGAAAGCGCCGCTATCGTGGTAAGGCGCGGCGTGGCGGCCACCAGCGGGCTGCATGCACCGGGTATACCAGGCGGAATCCGCGGCGCAGATTCTGCCTTTTTCTTTTCACTCTGGATGATGAGGTGTTGATGAATGAACTGGCGTATGTGCTGATTAATCCGTATACGATGTCCAAGTCGCGCACCGGCGGGGTGATCAGCCGGCTGCTGTCGCGCTCGTCGAGTCTGCGCTTGCTGGGCGCGCGCATGTTTGCGCCGAGCAAGGAGCTGGTCGAGGAATATATCGAGACGCTGACCGTCGACGAGCAGGGCGGGCCGGAGCAGCGCGAGGTCGAGTTGCTGGTGCGCGAATATGTGCGGACGCACTACCTGCCCGACGCGCAGGGACAGCGCCAGCGGGTCATGTTCCTGCTGGTCGAGGGCGAAGACGCGGTGGCGTGCGTGCGCGACGAAGTCGTCGGCTCGATCATCCGCCAGACGGTGGGCGAGACCATTCGCGACACCTACGGCGATTTTATCAAGGATGAACATGGCCGGCTGGTGTACTTCGAGCCGGCGGTGCTGATTGCGCGCACGGTCGCGCAGGCCCGCCGCCAGATTGACGTGTGGTTGAAACATTCGACGCGCGACAGCGGCATTCTGCACGATGCCATCAAGTATCCGGCCGGGGTCACGCCGGAACACACGCTGGTGATGTTCAAGCCCGACACGCTGGCGCACTCGCGCACGCGCATGGGCACGGTCGTGGACTTGTTTGCCAAGACGGGCCTGTTTGTCATCGCCATCAAGATCATCCACATTTCCGTCGCGCAGGCGATGGAATTTTACGGGCCGGTGCGCGAAATTTTTGTCGAGAAATTCGCGGACAAGGTGCGCGACAAGGCCTTTGCCGCGTTGCAAGGCGCGTTTGAGTTTCCCATCTCCGTGGCGGTGGCCGAGCATCTGGCGCAGGAACTGAAAACCGCCAACGCGGATCATGAGTTCGGCAAGATTGTGCAATTCATGACCGGCCGCAACCCGTGGCAGACGCCCCAAGCGGAATGGCCCGCGCCGGGCAGCGAGACCTGCCTAGCGCTGGTGTACCAAGGCGTGGACGCGGTCAACAAGATTCGCGAGCAACTGGGCAGCACGGATCCGCGCAAGGCCGCGCCGGCGACGGTGCGCAAGGAGTTTGGGCGGGATGTCATGGTGAACACGGCGCACGCGTCCGATTCGGCGCAGAACGCGGCGCGCGAAATCCGCATCATTGACCTGGCGGCCAATGACCTGCCGGCCTTGGTGGCCAACTTTTACGGGGCCTGATCCGGGATGATCACGCGCGGGACGGAAATCCAGGAACTGCGGCATCCGGCGCGCTGGCGTGAATACGTCGCGATCGCGCTGGCGATGCTGGCATTGCTGCTGATCCTGGCGCTGGTCTCGTACGATCCGCGCCAGTCGTGGGATCATGTGCCGCGCGAATCCTGCACCAATTACGTCGGCGTGCTCGGCTTGTGGCTGTCGCACGGCGTGTTTGAAGCGCTGGGCCTGGCGGCCTATGCCTTTCCCGTGTTTATGGCCGCGCTGGCGGTGATGGTCTTTCGGCGCGTGGTGTTTCCCTCCGTGACGATGGTGGTGCTGCGGGCCATCGTGCTGCTGGTCTTGACCGCGACGAGCGCGGGCCTGGCCGAAATGGCCGTGCCAGCGGGCACGGCGCGGGCCATGCAGGCCGACACGGCCGGCGGCCTTATCGGCCAAGTGTTGGTGGCGGCGCTGCGGGCGCGTTGTGGCACGCCCGGCACGGCGATTATTCTGTTGGGCATGATTTTGATTGAGGCGCTGTTCCTGTTCGACGCCAGTTTGCGCGGCGTCTGGCGCGGCGGCTGCGTGGTGGTGCGGTTGCTGGCGCGCCTGCTGGGCTGGCTGTTGCGCGGCTGCGTCTGGCTGGGCGCGCGGGTGCGCCGCGTGGTGGTGTGGGCCTGGCTGTCTGCGCGCGCCCGGCTGACGCGTGCCGCGGTGGCGCGCAAGCAGGAGCCCTTGATTGTGATCACCGGCGAGCAGGCGATGCACAAGCAACGTGCGCGCAAAAACAAGAAGCCGGCCGACGCCGGCGCGGTCACCGATCCGCCCGCGGAGAGCGCGGCGCCGGTCGCAAACCCGGTGCCCAGCACGCCGCATGCACCCGTGGTGCTGCCGGCCTCGGCGTCCGAAGAGCAGGAAGAACTGCCGCCGTATGTCCTGCCCAAAATTGAATTGCTGGACCCGGCCGAGGTCAGCAATACCGAGGAAGTGCGCGAGGCGGCCAATCGCGCGATCATCAAACTTGAGCAAACGCTCAAGCAGTTTGACGTCGAGGCGCATGTCGCCAATGCCATCTGCGGGCCGGTGATCACCTGCTATGAAGTGCAGCCGCCGCCGGGCGTAAAAGTCAACCGGATCACCAGTTTGGAAAATGACATTGCCCTGGCGATGAAGGCCAAGAGCATCCGGATCGTGGCGCCGATACCGGGCCGCGACGCGGTCGGCATCGAGCTGCCCAATGAGGTGCGGCGGATGGTCATGTACTCCGAGCTGGTTGAATCCAAGGAATACGCCGCGGCGCAAAAAAAGCAAATAATGCCCTTGGCACTCGGGCAGACGCTCAGCGGCGAAACGTTTCTGGATGACCTGACGGACATGCCGCATTTGCTGGTGGCGGGCGCGACCGGGTCGGGCAAATCGGTGTGCATCAACACCATTTTATTGAGCTTGCTCTACCGCTTCGAGCCGCATCAGCTCAAACTGGTGCTGGTGGATCCGAAGCACGTCGAACTGGTGCCGTATCACAATCTGCCGCATCTGCTGATCCCGGTGTTGAACGAGCCGGACAAAGTGCCGGCGGCCTTGGATTGGCTGATCCTTGAAATGGAAAAGCGCTACAAGTATTTTGCGCGGCTGGGCGTGCGCAATATCAGCATGTTCAACATCAAGCGGGTGGAGAACACCCAGGTGTTGCGCGTGCAAGTCGGCGCGCAGGAATTCGATCTGCCGCCGCAGTTGCCCTATATTGTGGTGGTGATTGATGAGCTGGCCGACTTGATGCTGGTGGCGGCGGACGAGATTGAACGCAAAATCATCCGCCTGGCACAGTTGGCGCGCGCGGCCGGCATTCATCTGGTGCTGGCGACCCAGCGGCCCTCGACCAACGTGATCACCGGCTTGATCAAAGCCAACATTCCGGCCCGGATCGCCTTTCGGACGGCGTCGGGCGTGGATTCCCGCGTGATTATTGACGAGCAGGGCAGCGAGAAGCTGCTCGGTAAAGGCGACATGCTGTACAAGGCGCCGGCCGTGCCGCGCACCATGCGCATTCAAGGCGCATTCGTCTCGGAAGAAGAAGTCCGCAAGGTGACCAACTTCATCCGCGACCAGCGTTCGCCAACCTATGTTGAGCTGGGTGAGGCGTTCACCAATGCCGGCGCGCCCGACCTGGACATGGACGAGAAATTCGACGAGGCCATCCAAGTGGTGCTGCAATCCGGGCAAGCCAGCGCCTCGTACTTGCAGCGCGTGCTGCAGGTCGGCTATGCGCGCGCCGCCCGCTTGATCGACATGATGGAGGCGCACCGGATTGTCGGGCCGAAACGCGGGGCCAAGCCGCGCGATATCCTGGTCGAAGACTGGCCGCCGCGCACCGACAATGAATCGTAAGTCCCAAGGATGACTGTCATGCCAACCACTCCGAAAGCAACCACTCCGGCCCGGCCCGCCGCCGCGCCGCCGGCCAGCATTGGCGAACGCCTGCGGCGGGCGCGCCAGGAACGCAGCTTGTCGTTCGCGGAAGCCGCCGCGCTGACCAAGTTGAAACCAACCTACCTCGATGCGCTGGAGAACAACAACTATGATGATTTGCCGGCGCCGTTCTATGCCAAAAACTTCATTCACATGTATGGCAACGTGCTGGGATTGGATGGCAAACAACTGGCGCAGGAATTCGGCGCGCAGCACACCCTTGAAGTGATGCTGCCGCCGGCGCATCAAGCGGGGGTCAGTTATCATATTTCAACCGGCATCGGGCGGTTGCTGCAGCGCCCGCTGTTCCTGGTGATCGGCGCGCTGGTCGTGGTCGTGGTGGTGATCTATCTTGCTGGCGGCGCCGGGGGCGGCAGCACGGTGACGATCAACTCACCGGATGACACGGCCCGCATCATGGCGGCGTACCGGCCGGTGTTTGACACGCACGAGCCGCTGCCGGCGCTGCCATGAGTGCCCGCGTCCATCTGGTCAGCTTGGGCTGCGCAAAAAACCAGGTGGATACAGAGGCGATCCTCGGGCGCTTGCTGCCGGGCGGCTGTGTCCTGTGCGCCACGGCGCACGCGGCCGATGTGCTGCTGGTCAACACGTGTGCTTTCATCCGCGCGGCGGAAGACGAATCCTGGCGCCACATTCGCGCCTTGGCGCGCGCCAAACGCGCGGGCCAGAAATTAATTGTGTGCGGCTGTTTGCCGGCGCGCCATCAGGCAGCCGCGGCGCGCGTGCGCGGCGTTGACGCCTGGCTGGGCGTGCGCGCCGCCGCCGGCGTGGCGGCGTGTGTGCAGCAATGGTTTCCCGCGGCGGCGCCGGCCGACGGTGTGCCGA
>Ga0247841_10005798_pt1 | contig 19633 bp, 20 predicted proteins | sample LaCruzMarch2015__2_FD_192410 | JGI IMG/M metagenome (GOLD analysis project Ga0247841, IMG submission 192410) | Freshwater microbial communities from meromictic Lake La Cruz, Castile-La Mancha, Spain - LaCruzMarch2015_18m | ecosystem: Environmental > Aquatic > Freshwater > Lake | place: Spain... | reverse complement strand
AGCCTCTTTTAGGATTTTTCCATTTACAGAAATGACTACATTTCCTGCGCCAATTTATTAATAATAATTATTTAACAAAATTATAAAATAAATGTCAAAAATCAAATATCAAACATTAACAGGGATGCACGATGTCTTACCAGAAGACCAAATTTATTTTAAACGTGTTAATAAAGTAGTAGAGTCTGTAGCTAATTATTATAGTTTTGACAAAATTGAAACTCCAATTTTAGAATTTGCAGAAGTTTTTCAAAAAGCAATTGGAGATGATACCGATATAGTTGGAAAAGAAATGTATTCTTTTAAGACAAAGGGCGGAGATATGGTTTGCTTAAGGCCAGAAGGAACTGCCCCAATAATGAGAAGTTACTTAGAGCATGGAATGCATAACTTGCCACAACCTGTAAAACTTTGGTACATCGGCCCATTTTTTAGATATGAAAGACCACAGGCAGGAAGATTTAGGCAATTTCATCAATTTGGATTTGAAGCAATAGGAGACGGAAATTCTGCTATTGATAGCCAAATTATTCAAATGAGTTACGACGTTTTGAAAGAGTTAGGATTTAAGAATTTAACAATTGAAGTAAATTCCATTGGAGATTCTGAGTGTAGGCCATATTTTAAAAAGATTTTAACAAGTTACTTTAAGTCTAGAAAAGCTTCTTTGTGTACGGACTGTCAAAGAAGATTAAAAGAAAATCCATTAAGAATTTTAGATTGTAAGGAAGAAAAGTGTCAAAGAGTAAAAGCAGGAGCACCTCAAATAATAGACCATCTTTGTGAAAAATGTCACGCTCACTTTAAGCAAGTTTTAGAATTTTTAGACGAGTTTGAACTTCCATATACTTTGAATCCTTATTTAGTTCGTGGATTGGACTATTATACAAAGACAGTTTTCGAAATTATTGAAACAACCGAGGGCGGAAAAGAGGTTGGCACATTGACTGGTGGGGGAAGATATGATAACCTTTCAAAAGTGTTTGGAGGAAGAGAAGCTCCTGGTTGTGGATCTGCAGGAGGCATAGAAAGAATAATAAGCTTGATGAAAAGTAGGGAAATGAAAACAGGTCCAAAGGTTGAGGATCCAAAAATATTCTTAGCTCAATTGGGAAGACTAGCTAAAAGAAAGGGAATGAAATTATTTGAAGAATTCAGAGACGCGAAAATCCCGGTAGCAGAATCATTTTCAAAGGATTCTTTAAAGGCTCAATTAAGGGCAGCTAATAAGTTAAAAATTAAATGGGTTTTAATTTTTGGGCAAAAAGAGGCATTAGAAGATTTTATTGTTTTAAGAGATATGGACACAGGAATGCAAACTGAGATACCTCTTAATAAAGTAGTAGCCGAAATGAAGGAAAAAATTAAAAATAATTAAATATTAATAATAGTAAAAAGTTAAAATAATATGCCAGTACAAGTTACAAAAAATCAAAAAGAGACATCACAGAACCTAGTACATAGGTTTACAAAGACTGTGAGACAATCAGGTATTTTGCTAGAAACTAGAAAAAAAAGGTTTCATAAAAGAGCAAAGTCAGCTTTAGTTAAAAAAAGAGGAGCTTTAAGAAAAATTGAATTAAGAGCTGAGAAAGTTAAGGCAGATAAATTAGCAAAGCCTAAATAAACTCCCGCTCGGTAACAAGCTTTTTTCAGATGCAGGTTACCCCCTTTGCCTTTCAGGCAAGTGGACCTGGGTCTTCAAAAAGTTTATTACCTTGCTATATTTTTTATATGCTTAAACAGCAAATACAAAATTCTGTTAACGAAGCTATGAAGGCTGGCAACCAAGTTTTGGTTGGCACTCTACGCATGCTATTGGCTTCTGTTACTACAAAAGAAAAAGAGGGGAGATATAAAATTTCTAAAGAGCATCCAGATTTTTCAGAAGAAGAATTAGTAAAAGAGTCTGAATTAACAGATGAGCAAATACTAGATGTTGTCTCTGTTGAAATCAAGAAAAGAAAAGATGCTATTGCCCTGTATTTGCAAGGTAATAGGCCAGAATTAGCTGAAAAGGAGCAGCAAGAAATTGATATTTTAATAAAGTATTTGCCAGAACAATTGTCCCCGGAGGCATTGAGAGAATTAGTAACCGAGTCTATAAAAACAACGGGAGCCACTGAAATGAAGGACATGGGAAAAATAATGGCAGAGTTGGCCCCAAAAGTTAAGGGCAAAGCAGATAACTCAGAAATTTCTAAAATTGTGAAAGAACTATTATTTAAATAATCGAAATTATAAAAATCCTGCTCATGCGGGATTTTTTAATATACGCGTTGACAAATATCGGTTTTGGCGTAATATCAAAATACGTTTTAATGCAATTTGAAAATAGAGAAACTAAAAAAATGAAAAAAATACGAGTATTGACTACTGGCCTGCCCGGTGCGATGGCTACACTTATTTCTAAAGCGGTTGTAGAACAAGAAAATATGACCTTATGCCCGTGGGGCCTATCTGAAGAGGGTCGGTGGCTTAATTCGGGAAGAGAAGACGAAATAGAATTGATTCCTACAAATAGGCACGAAAGGTTTTTAGAATCTTATGGTCATAACGTAGATATAATTGTTGATTTCACCCAACCCGATGCGGTCAACCGCAATGCAGAGCTGTACTGCAAATATGGAATTCCTTTTATTATGGGTACCACTGGAGGCGATAGGTCAAAATTATTAAATGCAGTGTATGGCTCTAAGGCCTGTGCGGTAATTGCTTCAAATATGGCGGGGCCTATTGTTGCTTTTCAGGAAATGATGCGCTATGCTGCAAAAAATTTTCCTGGTTTATTTGATGGTTATTGCCTCACCATTACGGAGAGTCACCAGGCTTCAAAGAAAGATGTTAGCGGAGTTGCTTCTGGTCTTTTAGAACAATTTGCTGAATTAGGAATGATGATGGAAAAAGATCACATTAGGTCATATCGTGATCCGGGCCTGCAGGAAATGCATTTACATATACCAAAGGAATATCTTGATGGTCATGGATATCATACTTATAAGATTGAAGCACCTGACGACAGTATTACGCTCGAGTTTAAGCACAACGTGCGCGGGCGAGGCATCTATGTTGAAGGCGTCATGAAAGCAATAAGTTTTCTTTCCGCGCATAAAGAACCAGGTACAGTCTATTCAATGGCCGACGTGCTCAGCACAAGATGACATTTTCATTTTAGTTTTACTTCGGGCATTCTGTAATGAGCGCTCTTTTTTGTTTTATTAAAAAATAGTGTAAAATGTATTAATGGTTACGAAAACTAAAATAAAAAGGAAAAACTTAGCCACAAAAACTAAAAAAAGTACCAGCGGAGTGAAAAGAAAGCCAAAAACAAGGGCTGATCTTGAGTTAGAAGTGGTTAAAAATGATAAAGAATATTTAAAAGATAACATTCAAGAGGATAAAAAGAAATGGAAAATTCTGAAAGTATTTTTTGTTGTTTTGGTTATATCATTGACCAGTTTTTTTATATATAAATATTTTACTACGCAAAATAATTATTCTATTCAGAATAAATATTATGGATTTAAATTGCAAGCGCCAAAAGATTGGGTAGCTGAAGAAAAAACACTATATTCTGAAGAAAATATCGCGAAGATTCTAACAGAATGCACGGGCAAAAAAGCTAGTAAAAATACTAATTATGAAATTGGTGCATATAGAATGAAAAATAATAAGGAGGTTGTTTTAGAAATTAGTATAAAATGCATTCCTCATACCGCAGGAGATTATTTGAGCAGTGTTCTGGTAGGCGGGGAAAGGGCTAAGGAACAAATTCTAAATTATCCAGATGTGGGAGAAGTGAAAGAAATTTCTTTTTGGCATAATAATTTTCAATATGAGATTAAAGAATATCTTGACTCTTCCGTAACAAATATTAACGAACTTAATAAAATAATTTCCAGTTTTAAATTTACAAAATGAAAATTGAGATAAATAACTTAACGGGCACTCCGGTAATAAGTAAGGCTGTGGATAAAAAGGTTTTTTCCACAGTTGCAAAAATCGTATTAAAAGGCGAAAATAGAAAAATAGAAACATTATCTTTGGCTTTTGTTGTAAAAGAAGAGATAAAGAAACTCAATAAAAAATTTAGAGGAAAGAACAAAGCTACAGACGTTCTTTCATTTGAATTGGGCGAGGGAGATGTTTTTGGTGAAATTGTAATTTGTCCAGCAGTTGTTAAAGAAAATGCTGAAAAATATGGGGTTACGGTAAAAACAGAAATGATAAGAATGTTTATTCACGGGATATTGCATTTATGCGGATATGACCATGAAAGATCGAAAAAAGAGGAGAAAATAATGGAGGAAAAGCAAGAGAAATATTTATCTTTGGTTAATTAATTCTTACGTATAATTATATGGCACGTAGTAATATTGTTACTGGCTTAGATATAGGAACTCACAGCATAAAAGCTCTGGTAGTCCAACAAAAAGGAAAAGATTGGGAAGTTTTGTCTTACGCAGAGGTTCCTTCTACGGGAGTTCGCAAAGGGGCAGTAGTTTCGGTTGAAGAGACAACAAAAAACGTTCAAATGATAATGGCGGGGATTGAGAAGGATTGTAACAGAAAGATTAATTCTGTTTTTGTTAATATAGGAGGTAATCATTTATATGTTACTCCTTCTGATGGAATAATCTCTGTATCGAGAGCTGACCAAATAATTTCTAAAGAGGATGTGGATAGAGTTTTACAAGCAACAAAAGCAATAAATATTTCTAAGAATGACGAAGTTTTAGAGGTTATTCCTAAAGAGTATATTATTGATGACCGAAAAGGAATAAAAAAACCAGAGAATTTAACGGGAGTAAGATTAGAAGCAAAGGTTTTATTATTGTGTTGTTTTCAATCATATTTTACAAATTTAACCCAAGCTGTTTGGAATTCTAAGTTACAAACATTAGAAGTAGTTCCTTCTCCTTTGGCAGCTGCGAGTGCAGTATTAACTCAACAGCAGAAAGAGTTAGGAGTTGCATTAATTGACATAGGTGCTGCTACAACCTCATTGGTAGTTTTTGAGGAGGGTCAGTTAATTCATTTAGCAATTTTCCCAATAGGCTCGGCAAACATTACAAACGATATTGCTATAGGTTTAAAAACAGAAGTTGCAGTTGCAGAATCAATTAAAAAACAATATGGTTCATGCATGTTTACTAAGCTAGAAAAAGATAAAAAAGACTTAGCAAAAAGAAAAATAGAAGTTATTGATAGGTCAGACGCGCTTAGTTTTACAAAAAAGAATTTAGTAGACATCATTGAGCCTAGAGTTTCTGAAATTTTAGATTTAGTTCAAAAAGAATTGAAAAAAATTAATAGGCAGGAATTATTACCAGGAGGAGTTGTTTTAACGGGGGGAGGCGCAAAAATAAATAAAATAAAAGAACTCACAAAAGAAACGCTTGGGCTTTCATGTGAGATTGGAAAACCTAGGGGAATAGTTGGCTTAGAAGATGATCCTGCCTTGGCTACAGTAGTAGGGTTAGTTTTAGAGGGGGTTGACCCAGATGAAGAGGGGGGTATAATAGACCTCACCCAGGGATTATGGGCTAAATTTAAAAAATGGCTCAAAAATTTTATTCCTTAAACGGGTCACGGCTATGAATCCGAAAATCAAAGTTATTGGAGTTGGAGGTTCTGGTTCTAATACAGTTTCCAGAATGGCAAAATTCGAAATACAAGAAGTAGAGCTGTTGGCATTAAACACAGATGCCCAGGCTTTACATTTTTCAAAGTGTCATAAGAAAATTTTAATTGGAAAAGATATTACCAAGGGTCTTGGAACAGGAATGGATGCAGATCTGGGAAGAAAATCAGCTGAAGAGTCTAAACAAGAAATATTAGAAAATTTAAAAGGGGCAGATATGGTTTTTGTGACTTGTGGATTAGGTGGAGGCACAGGATCTGGGGCCGCCCCTGTTGTTGCCGAGCTTTCAAGGGGTCTCGGAATTTTAACTATAGGCGTTGTTACTACACCATTTTCTTTTGAAGGACAAGAAAGAAAAATTATTGCAGCCGAAGCAATTAAAAATTTAAGAGAAAGAGTAGATTCCTTGTTGGTAATTTCAAATGATAAACTTTTGAAAGTTATTGATGAAAAAACAACCGTAGCGGAGGCATTTTTAATTTGCGACGATATTTTAAGAGAAGCAGTGCAATCAATTACAGATTTAATTTTAGTCCCAGGAATTATAAATATAGATTTTGCTTCTGTTTTGTCTATTATGAAAAATTCTGGGCAAGCTTTATTCGGTTCTGGAAGAGCAGTGGGACACAATAGGGCTATAGTAGCAGCAGAAAAAGCTATAAGCTCTCCTTTATTGGATTTTTCAATTCAGGGAGCAAAAGGAGTCTTATTCTCAGCAGCAGGAAATGATGTGACATTAAACGAAATTCAAGAAGCAGCAAAGGTTATTACTAAAAATGTTGATTCCAGGGCACAAATAATTTTTGGCGCAGTAAAAGATAACAACCTTAAAAAAGGTGAATTAAAAATTACAGTAATTGCTACCAAATTTTAAAAAAATATTATTAACAAAAATATAATATTATGATAGGAGAAACGCCAAGATTAGAAGAAGGGGTTTTACAGCCCGTTACTGAGACAGAAACTCCTCGCGAAGGTGGGTTGGTAGGTTCCGAGCAAACTGCACCAAAAGAACCAGAGGCTAAAAAAGAAGTCGATCCAGAAGTCCGAAAAAAAGAAATCACAGATTTTTATAATGCTCGCAAAGAGCAGATGAGGGCAATAAGTCACGAGTTGTTTTATGTTGGAAACATTTCGGGGGACATAAGTAGGTCGTATGGGGAAGATGTTGCAAACGCATTCACAAGAAAAGAGGAAAGCATAGAGGCTGAGAGAAAGAGAGACCTTGCGGACCCAAATTTTGATATCTCGCAGTTGAGCAGTCCAGAAATTAAAGAATTCGGATATCAAGATAAATTAAAAGAAATAAAGGATCGCTACGACGCACGCATGAAAGAAATAAGTCAAGAAAACCAAAAATATTTTGGTTGGGATGGTGAAGCGCAAAAAATGGATAGGATAAAAGCCGATGAACTGGCGAAAAGCCTTATTGACCAGGAAGCTGATGCAAAAAAGACTATGGAGATAGAATTGAATGAGTTGGGAGCACAGATTGTGGCGTTTGTTGAACAGATTTGGTAAATAGTTTTAAAATAATTAAAAAATACGGCGTAAAAGCCGTATTTTTGTTTATAAATATTAGTTTTGCATAAAAATTGCAGTTTTGTCCTATTAAAGAAGTTATCCACAGGTATTATTTGCCAAAAGAACTTCAGGTTATGCTGTTCTATAGGCAAAATCAATTATTTCACACTTTTTTATAAAAAAGTGAAGAGTTGACACAGTTTTTGGGTAGAGTAAAATGGACTAATCTAGGAAAGATTAAAAAGTTTTAAATATTAATTAATAAAAAGTAATTTTAAAGGCATTTTAACAAATTCATTGTTTAGAAATCATTATTAAATAGTGATTTAATAATTTTTAAACAATAAATTACGTTAAAAGCAAATGCCTTTTTTTGTCCCCACAAAAATATGGAAGAAGAAATTAAAAAAATGGAGAATCATATCGAAAAAGTTAGAAAAAGAGACGGAAGGGTCGTTGATTTTGACCAAGAAAAAATTGCTGAAGCAGTCCATAAAGCTGTGGTGGCAACAAATTCTGGAAATGGGCCAGAATCAAAGAGAGTATCAGACAAAGTAGTTGCTTTGTTAAATAGAAGATTCAAAAATGGGGAAGTTCCTACGATTGAACAAGTTCAAAACATTGTTGAGGAAGCTTTAATGTTGGAAGGTTTAGTTGAAACAGCTAAAGCCTATGTTTTGTATAGAGAACAACGAAGAGCTATTCGTGAAGCTACAAAAGCAACAGATGATTCTTCAGAAAAGGTAGACAGCTATTTAAAAGAAATTGATTGGCAAGTTAAAGAAAACGCCAACATGACGTTTTCATTGCAGGGATTAAATCAGTATGTTGGTTCATATATTTCAAAAAAATATTGGTTAAACAAAATTTATCCTAAGGAAATTAGAGATGCTGCTTTAAGTGAAGATTTTCACATTCACAACCTCGAATTGTTGGCGCCATATTGCGCAGGTTGGGACTTATATGACTTTTTAGTAAAAGGATTTGGCGGCGTAATGGGAAAAATTGAATGCAGACCTCCAAAACATTTTAGAACAGCTTTAGGGCAATTAGTTAATGTTTTGTTTACTTTACAGGGAGAGACAGCAGGAGCTAATGCAGTTTCTAACTTTGATACACTTTTAGCCCCATTTATTAGGTATGATAAACTAGACTACAAGCAAGTTAAACAATCTATGCAGGAATTTTTATATAACTGCATGGTTCCAACAAGAGTCGGTTTCCAGACGCCATTTTTAAACGTTTCTTTAGACATTAAAGCCCCAAGTTTCTTGGCAAAACAGCCAGTTATTATTGGAGGAGAGCCACAAAACGAAACCTACGGAGACTTTCAGCCAGAAATGGATATGTTTATTAGAGCTTTCTATGAAGGTTTAATGGAAGGAGATGCCTCTGGAAGACCTTTCACGTTTCCAATTCCGACAGTTTCAGTTACTAAAGATTTTGAATGGGACAACCCGAATTTAACTGCAATGTGGGAAGCGACAGCAAAATATGGAATTAACTATTTTTCGAACTTCATTCAGTCTGACATGAGCCCAGATGATGCTCGAAGCATGTGTTGCAGGTTAAGATTAGATAATAGAGAATTGTATAAAAGAGGAGGGGGATTATTTGGATCCTCTCCAAAAACAGGTTCAATTGGTGTAGTTACTATAAACTTACCAAGAATTGGATATACTTCAAAAACGAAAACAGAGTTTTTTGAAAAGTTAACTAGATTAATGGAATTGGCACGCGAAAGTTTAGAAATTAAGAGAAAAGCCTTGGACGACTTTATGGAAAAAGGACTTTATCCATATTCCAGACATTATTTAGAAGAGATGAAAAAAATGAGAAATACTTATTTTGGAAATCACTTCTCAACCATTGGAATTATGGGAATGAATGAAGCTTTGCTTAACTTTTTAGAAGAAGATATTACAACTCCAAAAGGTAAAAAGTTTGCACTTGAAGTTTTAGACTTTATGCGTGACACAATGATTAGGTTTCAGGAAGAAACGGGAAATCTATATAACTTAGAAGCAACTCCAGGAGAAGGAACAAGCTATAGGCAAGCTAGAATGGACAGAGAAAAATTCCCAGACATTATTACAGCTGGAACAAAAGAAGTTCCTTATTACACAAACTCCAGTCAATTACCAGTTGGTTTTACAGATGATATTTTTGAAGCCTTAGATTTGCAAAATGACTTGCAAGCAAAATATACAGGAGGAACAGTTTTGCACGTTTTCTTAGGAGAAAAGATTTCAGATCCAAACCAGGCAAAAGCTTTGGTTAAAAAAATCTGTGAAAATTACAGCTTACCATATATTACTTTGACTCCAACATTCTCAATTTGCCCAACTCACGGATATATTGCCGGTGAACACTTTGAATGCCCTCAGTGCACCATAAAACAGCCATGTGAGGTTTATTCTAGGGTTGTTGGCTACATAAGACCTGTTCAGCAGTGGCACAAAGGAAAGCAAGAAGAATATAAGGAAAGAAAAGAATTTGTGGCTCCGGAAGAGAAAGTAAATGGAGTTTTAACAAAAGTAGAAGAAAAAGTATCAGCATAATCAAAATTAAAAAATCGCTCCATAAAGCGATTTTTTAATCTAACATAGTATAAATTATTTATGATAATAGCGGGATTGCAAAAAACAACATTAATAGACTATCCTGGCAAAATTGCTTGTGTAGTTTTTTTGGCTGGGTGCAACTTTAGATGTCCTTGGTGTTATTCTGCAGAATTGGTTTTGCCTTTAAAAATTGCTAAACAACCACGAATGGCGGAAGAGGAATTTTTTAATTTTTTGAAACAACGACAAGGACAATTAGATGGTGTTGTAATTTGTGGGGGAGAGCCAACAATAAATAAAGATTTGCCTAAATTTATAGAAAAAATTAAGCATTTGGGATTTTTAGTTAAATTGGACACAAATGGTTCTAATCCGGCAATGTTAAAAGAGTTAGTTGAGGCAAGACTAGTTGATTATGTCGCGATGGACATAAAAACTGCAGACCATAATCCCGCATACAAAAATCTAATGATGGAAGGGATAACCATAGACCACATAAAAGAAAGCGTAGAATTTTTAAAACACCCTTCGACAAGCTCAGGGCGAGTAGCAAATTTTGATTGGGAATTTAGGACAACAGTAGTAAATACTGTGCATACAAGAGAGGAATTTTTAGATATAGCTAAATGGATAGGTGGGCCTAATGTTAAATATTATTTGCAGAATTTTAGAGCTGAGAAAACTATTGACCCTGAATTTGAGAAAGTGATTCCATTTTCAAGAGAATTTGTGGAAAAAATAGTAAAAGATATAGCCCCTTATTTTGGAGATTGTAATCTAAGAAGTTGACCTAATGTTAAAAAAGTGCTATACTGCACAAGCTAGTTCATTGAAATTTTGCTAAAATTATGAGGTAAGCGTTTTGTTCCGCTAAAAGCGAGATAAAACGCTCGCCTTATTTTGAGGTAAGCAAATATTCCGAATAACCGGACACACAACACAGACACAACACACAGAAGATGATAACAAGATTGAAAAACAGATTTATGGCAATGCTAGAGCAGGCAGGGTTGGATGAAAGGCTCGTTGAAAAGGCTGTTGAGCCTAAAAATCGGGCTATCGGGGACAAGGTCGTACGCATAATTCGCGACCACGGGTTTAAACCAACCGCTAGTCAGAAATTAGCTCGCAAGATAATGGGCAGAAATATGTTTGGCGTGGAAGATGCAATTAAATATTTTGGACTAAATCCAACTCGGCACCAAATAGCAGTGCTTGCAGAGGTGCCTTTTTCACCAGCGTTGCTTCGTCTTAAGAGGCATACGCACGTGCTAGTTGCTAAATTCCCATTATCTATTCTAGATGTGAGAGGAGTAGTTGATGATAAATTCTTCCATTATCAAAACTGGTTTAATGATCATTTGTTTGCGCAGGAGAGGGGATCTGTCTCTTGGGAGCTAGTTAAAAAAACACCCAAGAATAAATCTTTTTCTTCGGGCTGGCTTGAACAGGTTGAAATGATTAATGAAGGAGATAAGGTGCCGAGCGCTAACCTTATGGTTTATACAATTATCGGTTTTTGGAGAGCTACGGGGAGAAAATTGTTTAAAGCGTCTTATGTGCGCACCTCAACAAAATGTTTTAGCGGGAAGAGAGTTTACATTGGTTACACCCAAGAAGGACTTAGAATCCATTATGGCTGGGAGTCTTCACATAAGCCATATATAGGAGTCGCGGTTTCTAGAAAATCGTTTTTCTGATTTTTTTGTTTTATTAATTTAAGCGTTATAGCGTTGTAAGCCTCGTGCAGACAGCGCTTCTTTTTTTAAACGAAAATCACTAAAAATAGCGACTGACGACACGCGAGGTGATATCATTTTTGAGGGATGCAATGACACATGGCAAAAGAAATTTATGCTATTATTAAATAGAATCATAATGACTCCATCTAAAGTATTATTTTTTATTTGTTTGTCATTTATAGTAGGAATATTTTTGTCCGCCCTAGGCGGACCCGCCTTGGCCGGGGAAATCATCCAGCGTTCTGCGTTGGGGATTTTTGTTTCAGGAATAATTTTAATTATTTTATCTATATTTTATAAAAAAATAAGCTTTATTACGGGGTTTTGTTTGTTATTTTTAGTGTTAGGGATTTTAAGAGTACAAATTTCTGAATTTAGCATAGCTAATGATAAATTAAGTAAACTAAATGGAGAAGGGCAAATTACTTTAACTGGTATAATTTCTGCTGAGCCAGACTTAAGAGACACTTCGCAAATGCTTAAATTGAAGGTTGCTGACAGTACAATTTTAATAACTGCAAAACGGTATCCGGAATATAATTATTTAGACACAGTAAAAATTACTGGAAAGTTAGAAGCACCAAAAAATACGGATACATTTAACTACCAGAACTATTTAATGAAGGACGGTGTATATTCTGTTATGGGTTTCCCAAAAATAGAATTAATCTCGAAAAAACATGAATATAATATATTTTCATATTTATTTGAAAAAGTTTTATTTTGTAAGCAAAAAATAAGAGAAAGTATTCAAAAAAACTTTTTACCACCTCAAAGCTCAATTATGGAGGGGACTATTTTAGGTGATAATGGAGCTATGACAGCCGACTTAAAGAGTAAGCTAAATATTACTGGACTTCGTCACGTAATAGCAGTCTCTGGGACTCATGTGGTTATTTTAGGAGCTATAATTATGTCTTTATTAATCTCTATGGGGCTATGGCGGGGTCAGGCATTTTATGTAGCACTAGTTTCAATTTGCATATATATTATTTTAACTGGTTTACCGCCATCTGGAGTAAGAGCAGGAATTATGGGTGGAATTTTTCTTATCGCTCAAAAAATTGGTAGGCAAGGCATTTCTTCAAGATTAATAATAATAGCATGCGCAGTGATGTTACTAATTAATCCATTGCTATTATTTTATGATATCGGTTTTCAGCTTTCATTCTTAGCTGTTTTAGGGCTTATATATTTAGAGCCTATTATAAAATTTTTATTAAAGAAAATTATCAAATTAAAAGAAAAATCTCATGGAGAAGAATTGCTAGGGGTAGTCTCAACCACGTTTGCCGCGCAAATTTTTACATTGCCTATTATGATTTATAATTTTGGTAATATTTCCTTTATTTCGCCAGTTACGAACCTTTTAATTGGGCCAATTGTTTATTGGCTTATGGTTTTTGGATTTTTAGCATCTATAGCGGGAGTTTTTTCTAGTTTATTAGGATTCATTTTATCTATACCATGCTGGATATTATTAACTTATTTTATTAAAGTTATAGATTATTTTTCTCAGCCGTGGATGGCGCAAACTTTAAATAATGTTTCTTGGATTTGGGTTTTTACATCTTATTCCATCATTTCATATTTTACATGGTTTTTTAGAAAAAAATATTTACAAAAAATTATATAATCCCTCAAAAATGGTAGCACCTCGCGCGTCTCGAGCCGCTATTTTTGGGATGTTCATTTATAAAAAGAGCCTCCTTTTTAGGGGAGGCCTAGTTAATTTTGCGATGCTTGTCAGTTGGCTGAGCTTATTGAGAATTGTTCTTCGACTTGGAATTGATTGTCATTGATTTCCACTGGCATCCAGTCTTCACCAACCCATAAGAGAGTGATTTCAATGTTGTATTGGTCTAAACCAAGATCGTCAATCATCTCAAGGACTATTTGCTTTGCCATTTTAAGGTGCTCTATCTGCTCCATTTGGCCGATGGGGTTTCCAGCGCAACAGGAGTGAGCAGCAATCGAAATCGCCCTAGATCCATGATGAACAACAGAGATTCCTATCATTTCACGAATAAGTTCAAGTCTAGCGGTGTTTGTGTTTTCCGCCAAAACTCTTACTATGCCGGGCTGAGTGATCATGTCCACGTGCGCAACATGATTTTTGGCCTTTGAATGTTTTCTCACAGCACCCTGAACCTTGCCATCCATGCAGTTGATTCCAGTCGCGTATGTATTATGAGGTGTCATATAAGCGTCGAGTTAGGTTTTGAATGATCAATTAAATAGTGTATATCACCAGATGTACACTATAAATATAATAGCACATATTATGAATAATAACAAGAGTTATTGGTTGTTAATATTTTATTAAAAATATAGTACAATATACAAATATGATGACAAATAAAAAAATAAGAAAAATTTGGGTTATAGCTGTGGATATGGGTTATGGACATCAAAGAACAGCCTATCCCTTGCGAGAGTTAGCCTTAGGTGGCAGGGTTATTAATGCTAATAGTTATGGAGGCATTCCGAAAAAGGATAAAAGTTTTTGGCAACAGACTCGTGTAGCATATGAGTTTATATCTCGATTTAAAAGAATCCCTATCTTAGGAGAATTTTTATTTTCTATTTTAGACAGATTTCAAAAAATACTTAGCTATTATCCTAAGAGAGATTTGTCTATGCCAAATTTCTCGCTTAGAAATATTTATGCTCTTATTAAAAGAGGGTGGGGAAGGGATTTGATTGAAAGATTAAAAATAGAGCCATTAACTATTGTGTCAACTTTTTTTACGCCGGCTTTTATGGCTGAGCAATGTAATTATCCTGGGAAAGTTTATTGTGTTGTTTGTGATGCAGATATTAACAGGTCGTGGGCAACAATAGAGCCTAAAAAAAGTATAATAAAATATTTTGTTCCCTGTACTTGGGTAAGAGATCGGTTAAAACTTTATGGCGTTAAGTCAGAGAACATTATATTAACGGGCTATCCATTACCAAAAGAAAATATTGGAGAGAATTTAGAAATTATTAAAGAGGACATGCGAAATAGGCTCATTAACTTAGATCCAGATAAAAAATATAGGACTATGTATGGGCCCTTAATTAGGGGTTTATTGGGGAAGTTACCAGAAAAATCAAACCATCCTTTAACTATTATGTTCTCTGTTGGAGGAGCGGGTGCGCAAAAAGAAATACCTGTAAATATTATAAATAGCTTAAAGCAAAAAATTAAGGATAGAAAAATAAGGTTTATTATTGCAATTGGAGTTAGAGAGAAATTAAGGGAATATTATGCTAAAAATATTCGCGAGTTAAAATTAGATGGTTGGGTGCATATTATTTCTGCCATAACAACAGAAGAATACTTTAAGCTATTTAACGAGGCTTTAAGGGAGACAGATGTTTTGTGGACAAAACCATCTGAGCTTTCTTTTTACGCTGGGCTGGGAATTCCAATAATCATTGCTCCTACAATTGGTTCACAAGAAGATTTTAATAAAAGATGGTTATTGCATGTAGGAGCGGGTACTCCACAAGAGAATCCAAAATATACGGACCAGTGGTTTTGTGATTTATTGCATGCAGGAGATTTGGCAGAAATTGCTATGCAGGGTTTTGTAGAAATAGAAAAAATGGGCACATATAATATAGAAAAAATAATTTCAGAAAATAAAAATTAAATGAAAAGAATCTTAAAAATTATGGCAATATATTTAGCGATAATTTTATTCATATTAATATGTATTTTTTGTTATTTTTTTGTTGGAAAAGCACGAACCCCACAAAATATTACATGGGGCGTAGACTTTTCACAAATGCAGACTAGAGCATTGGGACTAGATTGGAGAGAAACATATTCAGCCATAATAGATGATTTAGGTGTAAAAAACATAAAACTTCATACTCAGTGGGATTTTATACAAGGAAATGAGAGTGGAAAATATTATTTTGATGACATTGATTGGCAATTAGCAAAAGCAGAGGAGAGCGGGGTAAAAATAATATATGTTCTAGGGATAAAAAGTGGCCGTTGGCCAGAATGCCATATTCCAACATGGACAAGCAAATTACCTGAACAACAGCAAAAAAATGCAACATTGACCTACATAAAAGAGGTTGTACAGAGATATAAAGACAACCCAGCTATAGCTTATTGGCAGGTTGAGAATGAGCCATTCTTTCGTTTTGGCGAGTGTCCAAATTGGTATTATAAGAATACCGATTTTATAAAAGAAGAAATTGCATTAGTAAAAGAAATTGATCCGTCGAGGAAAGTTATTGTTTCTGATTCAGGGGAATATTCTATGTGGATTGATGCTGCAAAAACTGGAGATATAGTCGGGGCAACAATGTATAGGCAAGCGTGGACAAACATAACAAACAGTTTTGGCTTTTATTCCCATTATATTTTTTCGCCAGTATATTATTCTCGGAAGGCTTTAATTATTAAGAAATTTTTTGGTAAAGATGTAATTTGTATAGAATTACAGGCAGAACCATGGGTTTCAAAACCATTTCAAAGCGTTTCGTTAAAAGTCCAAGCTGAAACAATGAATTTAGAAAAGTTTAAGGAAAATGTGGTGTTTGCCAAACAAACAGGATTAGATAAATTTTATTTTTGGGGCGTAGAATGGTGGTATTGGATGAAATCTATAAAAAATCAGCCAGAAATATGGAATGAAGCTAGAAATTTATTTAAATAGAAATTTAATTTTCTTTTTTGCCCAGTAAATAAATTAGAATTACTAGGTAAGTAAAATGCAAAAATACGTCTGTTGGAGTTGGAGAGAAAGTAAATAACTCTTTAAAATTGGCAATAATATTATTGCCATTTGCATTAAAAGCTATTAATATAGCAATTAATATAAATATAGAGAAAGTTAGTAAAACCTCTTTTGTTTTTATGTTAAAAATTAGCAATAAACCACCAATTACCTCTAACGCTATTATTAATACTATTAAATAGGGGGCTGTGCTAAGATTAAGGCCCGAAAGTTCTAATATAGCTTGGTTCCAGTTAAAAATACGGAAAATGCCAGCTGATAAGAAAGTTAATCCTAAGAAGATTATTAATAAGTTTTTTATTTTTATATTCATAATATAATTCTATCACATTATGGAGAAAATATACCCCTCGGGGCATAAGAAAGTTTTAATTTTATATGCACCCCTTGGAGAAGGGCATAAAGCAGCGGCTAATGCTATAGCCGAGTTTTTTGCATTAAAATATCCCGATATAGAGGTTAAAAACATTGATACTTTAGATTTTGTATTTGATATATTTAAAAATGGTTTGCCATGGATATACAACCAGACAATAATGAAAATTCCAACATTATACAAATGGATATATAGCTATTACAACTATAAGTTAACCTCTAGGCATTTAAATAGTGTTTCAGTGGTTATGCTTAAAAAGTCGCGCTTTGTTAAGTTTATTGAGGAATTCAGTCCAGATTTTATTATTTCTACTAACCCCTTATCAATGCAGTTAGTTTCTTTGACTAAAAAAAGAAATATAGTAAATATTCCATCTGCTAACGTTTGCACAGACTATGGATTTCATACGTTTTGGATTAACGAAGATGTAAATTATTATTTTGTTGCCAATGAAGAAATTAAAAATTCCTTGGTTACCCGTGCCACTGATAGTAATATAGTTAAAATAACAGGAATCCCAGTAAGTAAAAAATTTATCGAGCCCTTAGAAGGGGATAAAATTATAAGTGCATTAAACTTTGATAAATCAAAGCCAATTTTGTTAATTGTTGGGGGGAGGATAAATTACAGAAATTTATTGAAAATAATTAATGGCATAAGAAAAAATAACAAGGATTTACAAATTATTGTTGTTGCAGGACGTGATGAAGTTTTGCAGAAAAAACTAACAGAATCAAGAATAAAAAATGATCCACTGATAAGAGTCTTTTATTTTGTTAATAATTTAGAAGAATATATGACTGTGGCAGATTTAATATTAACTAAAGCAGGTGGGCTGACAGTATCTGAATGCTTAGTTAAAGACTTACCAATGGTATTTAGTGATGTTATCCCAGGGCAAGAAGAAGATAATGTAAAATATGTAGCAAAACAGGGAGCGGGAATAAAAGCAAGTGGAGCTAAAAAGTCTGTCGAGGTTATAAATGACTTATTTTTAAAACCGGAAAAATTGACAGCAATGAAACAATGCTGTAAAAATATATCAAAACCTAAGGCAGCAGAAGAATTAGTAGATTTTATTGTTTCAAAAATATCGTAATGAAAATGATGTATAATTTACCAGAATATAACTTTAAAGATTTTAAAGAAAAAATTTTAAATATAATAAAAAGTAAAAAGTTTTTACTGCGTTTTTTTGTATTCATTTTGACGGGTCTTTTAGTTTTTTGTGGAGCTTTGGGCACATGGCGGTATTTTCCGCGAGAAACCAAAGCTTTTTTACAATATTTTAAGGCTCCAGAATTGAAAATCGAAAAAAATGAAAATAAGCCAGTTTCTAGCGTATATGTATCTAAGGTTTCATATGAGCAGGCAATAATTGATGTAGCAAAAAAAGTTTCTCCTTCTGTAGTAAGTATTATTGTTTCAAAAAAAATACCAGTGTACCAGGAAATTGCCTCGGGTTCTGGTTTCATTATTTCAGCAGATGGGCTTATTATAACAAATAAGCACGTTGTTTCGGACAAAAAAGCAGATTATGAGGTTACAACCAGTGATGGCCAAAAGTATTCAGCAAAAGTTATGGCATTAGACCCTGTTCAAGATTTAGCCATAATAAAGGTTAAATTGAAATTGCCAGAACAAGCGGGAGTAATATTTCAACCAGCAACGTTGGGTGATTCATCTGGGATACAAATAGGGCAAACTGCAATTGCAATTGGAAATTCATTAGGAGAATTTTATAATACAGTTTCTGTGGGTGTTATTTCTGGCCTTCAAAGAACAATATCAGCTTCGAGCCAGGATGGTTCTTTTTCCGAACGCTTAGAAGGTATTATTCAAACAGATGCAGCAATTAATACCGGAAATTCTGGTGGGCCATTGTTAAATTTAAATGGAGAGGTTATTGGAGTAAATACTGCTATTGCCGAGTCAGCTTCAAGCATAAGCTTTGCTATTCCTATTAATATAGTAAAAAAAGATATTGAGCAGTTTTTAAAAACAAGTAAAATTGTTTATCCTTTTGTTGGTGTTCGGTATGTTTTGATTGATAAAGATATCAAAGCAGAATATAAGTTGTCTGTAGATGAGGGAGCTTTTGTTTCAAAGGGCGACAATGGTGAGCCAGCAATAACGCCAGGGTCTCCAGCTTCAAAAGCTGGGATAAAATCAAAAGATATTATTTTGCAAATTAATGGAGAGAAAATTACTTCAAAAAATTCACTATCAATGATTATTCAGAAATATAATGTTGGAGATAATATAATTTTGCGTATTTTAAGAAATGGAAATGAAATTGATACTAACTTAGTATTGGGGGAAAGGGACAAATAAATATTGACAGATTATTTTATATTTGATAAGTTATAAATATAGAAATTACTAGCGTAATTTATGTATTTAATCGCTCGGTCGAAATGAAAAAAGATTTTTCATTTCTCCCTCCCTCATAAATATGGACAAAATTAATTCAAACAGCATCTGGTTTAGCTACTTTAGCTTCTCTGTGAGAGGTGTTGATTTGAGTATTTAATTTTAAACTAATTAAAAATTCAAACGAGCTCCTCTCAAAAAGAGGAGCTTTTTTAAACCAAGCACGTTCACAATCAAAAAAGAAAAATAAATATGAAAACACCAGAAGAGATAAAAGCAGAAGGCAACAGGAAGGCCGACATAAGAAACAGATTGTTGCTTACGGGTGATCACGAATATGTGGGCACAGTAAGCGACGAAGGGTTAACACCTGTTCGTGATATATTATTGGGTAGTAAAGGGCCTTATGATGTATGGTATCACGTTGACGAGAATAATGTCCCTGCCTATGTAGGCAGATTTAAGTGCGTCACAGGATTTTCTGATGGAGTTGCAGAAGTCAAGGATGGCTTGGGGTGGTTTCATATTTACCCCAATGGTAGTGCAGTTTATGCTGAGCGGTTTTCATCTTATGATACAGATGCCAGAAAAAAAGCCCTTCAAGCTGCTCTGGAAGAATCAAAAGAGCTAAAACATAACGGTCACGCCGTGTCTTAAATGGCAAC
>Ga0247841_10005797_pt1 | contig 19636 bp, 6 predicted proteins | sample LaCruzMarch2015__2_FD_192410 | JGI IMG/M metagenome (GOLD analysis project Ga0247841, IMG submission 192410) | Freshwater microbial communities from meromictic Lake La Cruz, Castile-La Mancha, Spain - LaCruzMarch2015_18m | ecosystem: Environmental > Aquatic > Freshwater > Lake | place: Spain... | reverse complement strand
GACAGATTCGTAGCTTTCATTTTTAACCGCGATCAGATCACAAGCGCGCACATCCAATCATCGCGATTATGACTTCGTTTATGGTAAAATTGGATTGCCTTGCAACACACCTGTAGACATAATCCGATCGCTTCTGGTTGAGGTTTGTCGTCTGATATGTCACGAGATCAGGCATAATCCAGATGAATTGTCCAGGTCAAAATCTGTTTTTCAGGAATTATAAACCTGTGCAGATGAAGGGAAAAAGTCTGTTGTGCATATCATCATTGGCAACCGGATATGCACAATATATGGGAATTATGATATATTGAAAAGTTGATTGAGAATTATCCTTGTCAGATCAAGGTTACATAAAAAATCGTATCAGTGAGATCAGGAGCTAAAAAGATATCGGATTGTTGTCGGATCCTGTTTGGATAGCGGGACGACAGCCATATCAGTATATGCGTCTTTTTGGCAGTTCGATCAACAATGGAAAAATTCAGGAATATGAGTGGGTTTATTCGTCTGAAACGAGAGAGGGCTCCATCGAACTGAAGAAAAACCTTCTAAAATGTGATGCCCTCTTCTGTCACAGGATGTAGACCCACTCAAACAAGGGTTCCATGACGGAGGGGTGGTTGTATGTCCAGGTCCGGTTTCGTTTTACGCAATAAGTCAGTACTGTTAATTTTTGTTATTGTCAGTATGCTCTGCCTCACTTCAGGTGCGTCATCTCTTGTACATGGGGGAGCGGATGGTCAGGTGAACCTGACCAGGGAGGTTCTCGCCCTTAACGAGACGATCCAGGAACGCGCGCAGATGAACAGCATCCCGACGCAGGAACAGGTGATTGAACCGATCTCTCCTGCGATGACAGTAGAACCTGCGCTCGCTCCTACCGTAATGCCTTTTTTAAACCGGATTGATCCGCGCACACATGAACGGGTATACACTTCTCCTGTACTTCCTGATGGATTGAGCAACGCTGCGGTTAGCGAACAGTTGACACCTTCCGCAGACAGTGGTGAAATATATGTGTTTGTGACCAAGTGGGGCTCGGATACTCTTGGGGACGGAAATTTCAAATATCTCCGTGGTGTGGCAGTAGATTCATCCGGGAATGTCTATGTCGCGGACACGGACAATAACCGGATCCAGAAATTCAGTTCGACCGGGACGTTTTTGGCGAAATGGGGATTTTATGGAACCGGAGACGGGCAGTTTGCTTATCCTGAAGGTGTGGCAGTAGATTCGTCAGGGAATGTCTACGTTGCGGATGAAGGCAACAACCGGATCCAGAAGTTCAGTTCGAGTGGGACGTTTTTGGCGAAGTGGGGATCTTATGGAACCGAAGATGGGCAGTTCCAATATCCCCAGGGTGTAGCAGTAGATACATCGGGTAATGTTTTCGTTACTGATCTCGGTAACTATCGTATCCAGAAGTTCAGTTCGAGTGGGACGTTTTTAGCGAAGTGGGGCACCCAGGGATCCGGGGACGGGCAATTCTACTATCCCGGAGGTGTGGCAGTAGATTCGTCAGGGAATGTCTACGTCGCTGACACGAACAACGACCGGATCCAGAAGTTCAGTTCGAGTGGGACATTTTTAGCGAAGTGGGGCACCCAGGGATCCGGGGACGGGCAGTTCCAATATCCCAATGGTGTGGCAGTGGATTCGTTGGGCAATGTCTACGTTGCTGACATTAATAACAATCGAATCCAGAAGTTTAGTTCGAGTGGGACGTTTTTGGCGAAGTGGGGATCACAGCAAGGGTCCGGAGATGAGCAGTTCTTCCTTCCCTTTAGTGTGACAGTAGATTCATCAGGGAATGTCTATGTCGCGGACACTTACAATCATCGTATCAAGAAGTTAAGTCCTATTGGGACGTTTTTGGCGAAGTGGGGGGCTGGATATACAGGTGATGGACAGTTCTACAATCCCGAAGGTGTAGCAGTAGATTCATCAGGGAATGTCTATGTCGCGGACACGGACAATAAACGTATCCAGAAGTTCAGTTCGACCGGGACGTTTTTAGCGAAGTGGGGGACAGGAGGATCCGGAGATGGGCAGTTCTCCTATCCCGATGGTGTGGCAGAAGATTCGGTGGGCAATATCTACGTTGCTGATGAAGGCAACAACCGGATCCAGAAGTTCAGTTCAACCGGGACATTTTTGGCGAAGTGGGGGACAAGGGGATCCGGAGATGGGCAGTTCTCATATCCTGTAGGTGTGGCAGTAGATTCATCAGGGAATGTCTATGTCGCTGATGCATCAAATAATCGTATCCAGAAGTTCAGTTCGAGCGGGACATTTTTGGCGAAGTGGGGGACAGGGGGATCCGGAGATGGGCAGTTCTCCTATCCCGTAGGTGTGGCAGTAGATTCATCAGGGAATGTCTATGTCGCTGATTTGTCTAACAATCGGATCCAGAAGTTCAGTTCAAGTGGGACATTTTTAGCTAAATGGGGATCACAGCAAGGATCTGGAGATGGGCAGTTCAACTATCCTAGAGGTGTGGCAGTAGATTCATCAGGGAATGTCTACGTCGCGGACTCGAACAATCACCGGATCCAGAAGTTCAGTTCGAGCGGGACATTTTTGGCGAAGTGGGGAATCGGGGGAACCGGAGACGGGCAGTTCTCCAATCTCCACGGTGTAGCAGTAGATTCATCCGGTTACGTTTTCGTTAGTGATCCCGGTAACTATCGCATCCAGAAGTTTGCACCTTTCACCGCAGCTCCTCCAGTCATTAATTTCACCGCCACCCCCACATCCGGCACTGCACCGTTGACCGTCACATTTACTGACCACTCAACCAACGTGCTCTCCGGTGTATCCGCTTACAATCAGCAGGATTACGGTTCCGGTTTTACCACAAAGGTCTCACCAGGGATTTCTGTTGTGAGTGAGGGAAACCAAAACTGGAAGAATTCCGGAGTTATGGTAACACCGACGATGGAGGTTCTCCTGACGAACCCGTCAGACGAAATGAAACCATTGATCCCCGCTCTGGACGACACCGGGACGTCATGTCCTACCTGCGAAAATTCCGGGGACTTCCCCCTGATGCATTTCACTGAGGAGCAACTTGATGAGATGCAGGATCATATCGAACGTGCCCCTCAATATTCTGCGTTCAACCCAAATCTGCCCTCCAGTCAGTCACTATCAGTTGGCTCTTCAAAAAATCTGCTTCCTTACCTCACGTACAGCGCAGCAGAACGGAACCAGGGGCGATGTGGCAATTGCTGGGTCTGGGCATCAACCGGGGCGCTTGAGATCGATCATACGGTAAAGACGGGCATAAATGACCGGCTTTCCATCCAGTATTTCAACTCGAAGTATAACAGCGGTCAGGGGAACCATTGGGCGTGCTGCGGTGGATGGTTGAACACATTTACAAACTGGTATAATACTGATAAAACTCCCATTCCCTGGTCAAATACCAATGCGAATTTTGGTGACAGAAACTCTCCCTGCGAAAACTATGCGACTGCAGTTCCTATTGGTACCATCTCAACCCAACCGCGTTATTCACTAAATTCTATCTCGTCCTCGACCATCCAGACCTATAACGGCGTGGGACAAGCCACAGCGATAAACAATATAAAAAGTGCCCTGAATGCCAACAGAGCCGTTGTGTACTCGTTCTTCTATGGTAACAGCGGCTGGAATGACTTTGGAACCTTCTGGAGTTATTCAAACGAGACTGTCGTGTTCGATCCGACCTCCCACAGTGGTGAAACCCAGACCGGTGGGCATGCGGTACTTATCGTTGGGTATGATGATACTGATCCAAATAACCAGTACTGGATTGTGTTAAACAGCTGGGGAAATCCTTCAAACAGACCTCACGGATTGTTCCGGTTAAAGATGAATATCAATTATGATGCCGTGTATCGCAGTGGTATCGGGAACTATCAGCAGCACACGTTTGAACTGGTAAATTCTAATTTTGCCGAAACACCCCGGTCATGGAACTGGTCGTTTGGCGATGGATCGACTGTGAATGCTACGATGCAGCACCCGGTTCATACCTATACTCATCCCGGAAACTATACGGTCTCACTTACTGTGACAAACGGTACAGGCAGCAATACCCTTGTACGGGCAAATTACATCACGGTCAGTCCAAGCAATAAAGAAACCTATCAGTTTGTAACCAAATGGGGATCCAGTGGATCCGGTGACGGACAATTCAATAAGCCTTTTGGGATTGCTGTAGATTCTACAGGCAATACCTATATTGCTGATATGATGAATAACAGGATCCAAAAATTCAATTCAAGTGGGATTTTTTCAACCAAATGGGGATCCAGTGGATCCGATGACGGACAATTCACCCTTCCTTTTGGTGTTTCAGTTGACTCGTCAGGTAATATTTATGTCGCTGATACGTATAATCATCGGATCCAGAAATTCAGTTCTACCGGTAATTTTTTAACAAAGTGGGGATCTGAGGGGTCCGGTGAGGGGCAGTTCTTCTATCCATATGGAGTTTCGATTGATTTGTCAGGTAATATCTATATTGCAGATACATCGAACAACCGTATCCAGAAATTCAGTTCTACCGGTAATTTTTTAACAAAGTGGGGATCTGAGGGATCTGGTAATACACAATTCTCTCGTCCCCATGGTGTTTTAACTGACTTGTCAGGTAATGTCTATGTCGCAGATACGGAGAACCATCGAATTCAGAAGTTCAGTTCAACCGGGACATTTTTAACGAAATGGGGTACTTATGGAAATGGTGCTGGACAATTTATATTCCCCAGTGGGGTTGCAGCTGATTCTGCAGGCAATATTTACGTTTCTGATTCGTGGAATCATCGGATCCAGAAGTTCAATTCCGAGGGGACATTCTTAACAACGTGGGGATCAGGGGGAACCGGAAATGGGGAGTTCTCCTATCCTTCCAGTGTTGCTGTTGATTCGTCAGCCAATATTTATGTTGTCGACAAAGACAACTACCGGATCCAGAAGTTTGCGTCTAATTTGCCATTATCCCCCATTGCTAACTTCACTGCCAACATCACCTCCGGCACCGCCCCACTTACCATCCAGTTCACTGATACATCAACCGGCGCACCCACTGCATGGAACTGGTCATTCTGGGATGGTGGTATATCCACGCAACAACACCCGGCGCATACGTATATAAGCGCCGGTAATTACACTGTTTCACTCACCGTGACAAACGGTACAGGCAGCAATACCCTCGTAAGGGCAAATTACATCAGTGTGATTCCCCCCTCCAACAATACCCTCACTATCGTTCCCGGGAATGCAAAAGTTGCCGTTGGATTGACAACGAACTTCACAATCGTTCTGGATACTTCGTTACAAGGACTCTCCGGGTATAACATCACCCTCGCATCAAGTAACGCGTCCATTGCTGAGATTGTCAGAGTAACATATCCGGCGTGGGCATCAATGCCGAAGAACAGCACAATCCCGGCGGACCGTGCCTGGTTCAAAGCGGTAGATCTGGATGGAACTTCCGGGACACAGAATATCACATTCTTTACTGTCAGTTTACGGGGTGATGCTGCAGGAATAACAACCCTGACTATTACTCCGGAGAAAGTTGAAGATCGTGAAGGGGGACGGTATACTCCATCAGTATTATCGGCTACGTTAACAGTCACTGCCGTGAAACCCTTCCCGAAGCCCAGCGGGGGTTTCTTCCCGGAACCGACCGATCCCAACCACGATGGCAAGTATGAGGATATCGATGGCAATGGCTGGATCGGGTTCAACGATGTGGTAGTTCTCTACCAGAATATGGAGGCTGCCGATGCCGGCGTGTTCGGACCTGTCGCGTGTTATGATTATGACAACAGCGGGTTTATCGGGTTTAATGATGTGGTCAAGTTATACGGGATGACGTGAGGTGATGAAATGGTGAATGAAAAAATTATTTTTCTGATGGTGATGATCAGTCTCATCACCATGTCCGTGTCCGCAGCTTCGGTTATTACTGCACCGAGCGGGACCTTTGCGTTGGGTGAGACGAGGGTACTTCCGGTTACGGTTGCCGGGCTCAATAACGCCAGTGGTGTGTGTTTTAATCTGACCTATAACCAGGGTCTATTTACAGTTGATAACGTGACCATAAGTTCTTCGTATCCTGATGCAACAGTCACAACTCATATTAATAACGCCACAGGATTGCTCCTGGTTGCAGTGACTGATACTGATGGTATCACCGCAACCGGTGCAACTCCGCTCGTGGATATAAAATTCCGGAGTCTTGGAGGTTCAGGAACGACCTCATTGACCATTCCTACTGCGTACTGGTCTGACTCTGCAGGAGCCTCCGTGCTGATGAGTGGGGATAGTCTGAAATCTTTCGATCTTTATCCGTTTGACACTAAAGTGGCAGGTGCCCTTGAGGCAAAATCCGTTGAGAAGCAAAGCGAGATCCGGATTGGGAGTGGTGTGTTGTCAACGGGAGCTGTGGTACGTATTCCGGTGTCTGTTGCGAATGTGACGAGCGTGAATAATATCACGATCATGGTCATGTTCAATGCCACCCGGTTTGTCATGGAGGATGTGGTTGTGAACAATACGGTCGTTTCCGGATCCGAGATTGTGCTCACCGATTCCTCTATCCAAAATACCTGGGGTTCAGCGAACATTCAGGTTAAAAACAACAATATCACTGCCTCGGCCGTTCTTGTCCCGGTTGTGGATCTGGTTGTCCGACCTACAGACTGGGCAGGCGCTGAAGAGATCATGCTGCACCATCCACATTATGGAACGCCCACCAACTCCTACAATATGTTCTCCATTGTGAACACTGGGCAGGTAGTCACCAGCGGAGCGGGTTCGCCACCCGGTGACGGGGCGATCCGGTTTGGAGATGTATTCATTGAAGGAGCAGGAACCGCGAAATACCCGATAGAGGTCAAATTACCTGTCGGAGCAAAGAAGATCTGGTCTCCATTCACCTACAATGCAACATACTTCAATGTCACCGCAGTCGCGATTAACGCGACTGCAAGCGCAACGGGTGCGTATATCCCCGATGCTTATCTCAATCCTGGTTTTGGAAGTGCCTATATCGTAAATACCCAAGGACTGTCCACCGCTCAATTCACACCAGTTGTTGATGTGAGTTTTAAAACATTTACCCAATATGGCACCACACCATTCTCATTAATGCAATACAATTCATTGCCTGACTATGCAGTAAGTTCTCCCACATCCCACATTGACGTCATGTATCCCTTCAAGACCGTGACGCAGGGGAATGTCACGGTTACTCCGAAACTCATGCCGGATCTTGTTGGGGAGATCGCCGATGCCCCGGTTGTTATGATGAAGGATGCAGATAACAGTCTTCATTTCAACACCACATTTATCGTCAAGAATATCGGGTATGCCGATGTGACCAACTCGTTTGATATTCAGGCAAAGTTTGGTCAATTTAAGTCAAATATGGGATTCAGTGATGACATTCCTGTCGGTAAGAACCTGACGTTGTACGTGTGGATGAATGTTGATCCGGAAGCGACGGGCACAGAAGTCAGTATGTATTCGCAAGGATTGATTAAACACATCACAGTCCTTACCGGCGGGAATGTTACTGTTGGCGCCTATGAAATTGGCATGGGCGTCGATGTCAATAATGATATTGCCGAGCTCAACGAGACCAACAATTATGTAAATACAACGTCAACTGTGCTGCCCTATACTGTCCCCAAAGAACTTCGGGTCTCATCCGCCACAGGAGATTCTGGAACAATCCTGTATGTTTTTGCAAATGGTACATCGAATTTTGTCGGTGCAAATATCCAACTGACCTGGGATCCTGCTGTGATGAGTGTAACGAACATTCAGGATTTGTCTGGTTTAGGCAATTTTTACCCCTATCCTGTCCCTGCAACTTCAGGCAGTATGAAATTCTATGTATTCGGATCTAATGCCTTCACCGGGAACAAAGCATTAGTTGCGATTACCTGTAATGCATTGGTACACGATGGATCTGCCACAGTTGTACAGATTAACTCTTCGTATCCCAATTTCGAGCTCGATGAAAGAGTCGGGGGAGTTGCAACCGATGTTACGAACCAATATTCGATAAAAAACGGAACTTTTACCACTACGGATATTGTACCACCGGTCATCACCATCATCACTCCGACAAACGGAGCAGCAATCTATCCGGATATCAACGTAACCGCTGACATTACTGATAAGGGGGTTCTCAATGCCACGAGCATTACAGTAACCATTGACGGAGTGCCTGCAACCATCATTGGCAAGTACCAAATATCCAATGGATGCCGCGTGGACGCATCCCGCACCGGTGTTGCAACGGGATCCCGCAATATCGTAGTGTCGGCACGGGATAATGTCGGCAATACCAATACGTCAACGATCACTGTTACCATCGTTCCCTTCCTACTTGGGGATGCAAACGATGACGGTGTCGTAGATCCCGCGGATGCGCTTCGGATAATAAAATACCGTTGGGGATTGATTGGTACGATTAACCTGCAGCAGGCAGATGTAAATAAGGATGGTCACATTAATGTTATCGATGCTTACCTGACGCAAAAATATAATGTTGGGAGTATCCCCCTTGGGGGAGCGTATAACATTGGGAAACCAGAATATAGTTTCACTACTACCAATGTTTCTGAGCCAACTGTTGTTGTAGTGATTCCCAATCTTTCAATCTCAACAGCGAGCCGTTTCAATGTGCCCATCATTGTTCAAAATGTAACTGATATTGCTGCAATCCAAATTAATCTCACGTATAACCGGAATATTTTGAATATTACAGGGATATCTCAAACTACGGGAATTTATGAAAAGAATCTGACTCCGGGGAATCTGATTTTGAGTTCCAGTTATGTTCCACAATTTACTGATGCATTTTTACTTGCTAATGTATCTTTTGAAACAATAGGAAAATATGGCGATACAACTCCCCTCGTTATTACTGCCCAACAATGGAATCTCAACGAGGAACCTGTTCCCATACGAATTTCCAACGGGTACGTCTCGGTAACCGATCCCATTATTTCTATCCAGCCCCGAGCTGCAACGGTTTCGCCCGGTTCAATAACCACATATACGATTGTGCTGGACAACGCGTCACAGGGACTCTCCGGGTATAATCTCACCCTCGCGTTTGATAATACGTCTGCCAAGATTGTCGGAGTGACGTATCCCGCATGGGCTTCCATGCCAAAGAACAGCACGCTACCAGCAGATCGAGCATGGTTCAAAGCAACCGATCTCATCGGCAATTCGGGGACCCGGAACATCACGCTATGCACTATCACGGTTCGTGGCGACGAGCCGGGAATGACAACTTTGATTGCCATGCCGGATACCGTTGAACACCGTAATGGTGGATGGTATATTCCATCGGTTGTCCCGGCAACCCTGACAATCGGAAATTCTGTGAAACCCTTCCCGAAACCCGGCGGGGGTTTCTTCCCGGAACCAACTGATCCCAACCACGATGGCAAGTATGAGGATATCGATGGCAATGGCTGGATAGGGTTCAATGATGTGGTGGTCCTCTACCAGAACATGGAGGCAGCGGATGCTGGAGTGTATGGACCAGTGGTGTATTATGACTATGACAACAGCGGATTCATCGGGTTTAATGATGTTGTGCGATTGTATGGGATGACATGAGGTGGAAAATGAGAACAAGGATGTACCTGATAGGGATTATCCTTATCTGTGTGTGTATTGGTGTTGTCTCGGCGCAGGAACTAAGAGGTTCAAGTGCGATCAATGTGCCGCAAAATCAATGTGCGGATGTGAATATTTCGATTCAGCACAGTACGAAGAATATTGGAGCTATTGATATCACATTGACCTACGATCCATCAATTATGGCTGTAAATTCGTTCACGGTTAACGGGTCAATATGTTGGAAAATGGGTGAAGACATTAATAATGTAGTGGGTGTATCGGGTGTAGTTCTAGATGCAAAGGATTCTCTAAATGGTTTTAGTGCAAGAAATTCAGTCAAGGTAGTGACGGTTAATGTAAAAAGTCTAAAAAATGACGGTAGTCGAACATGGGACAATATTACTGATTATGTCATTGTGGACAGTTCTGTTAATGACATCAGTTCAGAATTCTCTGGACACATTTTCAATGGCACTTTTACAACGCTGGATCAGGTATGTCCCACAATCTCCATCACCTCTCCCACGAACGGCGCAACCGTCTCCCAGGATATGAGCGTAACCGCTGACATCACCGATAAGGGTGGCGTGAACGCGACAAGCATCACGGTAATTATCGATGGAGTTCCCGCAACGATCCAGACAATCACTCCGATCACGGATGGATACCGGATCAATGCGATACGCGTCGGTGTCGCCATGGGATCCCGCGACATCGTAGTCTCGGCACAAGATCTGACGGGTAACGCTCATAGTGCAACGATCACGGTCAATGTTGCATTTGGGGGTTTCACATTTGATCCCTATCTGAATGGGGTTTATACGAACTCGTCACAACCATTCATCAACGCCCTTTTCGTTAATGTAAATGCAGCATCAATCCGGATGTTCATCGATCATACGGATGTCACCGCGTCATGCTCGATAAACGGCATTGGAACGGTTGGAAATATTTCCTATAATGGAATTTTACCGGATGGTGCACATACGGTCAAAGTAAATGGGACCTGTTCGCTCACAGGAAATAAACTGACCGCCAATGAGACCTTCACCAAAGATACCAACGCCCCACTTGTTCTCGTCAACTCAATCACCGATTCGGATGGCGACGGGTATCCTGAAGCGGGAGAGCTGCTCACCATCACCTACACAGTGGTCGATACCAATCCCTTCATGGTCGGAATCGGCACTGCATGGAACACAAGCACTCCATCGGGCACGCTCTTCTTCAGCCCTGAAAAGGGAAATGTCATCGGGAACCTCAACCGCACGGTGACAGCGGTTGACCGTGCGATCAATACGCGCCAGAGCACACCGTTCCATATCTACAACAATTATCTTGCATACAACCATCAACCTGCAAAGGACACGCTCCTCGGTATGGAGAAGACTGCCACCTATGACCTCTTCACGTATGCGAATGCGATCACAATCAGCGGTCCTCCCTCACACTTGACTGCCCCAAAGATTGGCACATTCCAGAAGACCATGATGGACGGAGCGAATGTAACGTTTGACAACCGCAGGAATAATCCGGTCTTCAATACCACACTGCCAACAGCAATTGACTTCTATCCAACCCCCTCTGGCAACCTTGACTTCTCAATTCAGGTTCCCAATATCACCAAGGCAACACTGCTCATCGTGAAGGTTAACAACACGCTCCTCAACCAGTTGATCCAGGATCCGTCATGTAATTCGGGGGAGTCCGGGACGTTAGGGGAGATCCTTTCACAGAATCCGTGCGTTATGTATGGGCATGATCACGGTAGTACCTATGGATATGCCATCATCAATGCAACAGATCCCAATAACATGATGATTCTTCGCCAAGCAGGGGGATTTACCCTCTATACTAACAATTTCGCACGAACCCTTCAAGAGAATGCCATCGATATTTCCTCTGGCTTCAGCACAAGTGGTGCAACAGGACTCTCTTCCCTGTCGGTTAGTGATCTTGGTAAAGGCGAATATGCCATCATCGCTGTGTGCATAGACAAAGACCGCGTGGGAATCATCGCCACAAAACCATTCGAGATCACTGAACAAGCCAATGCACTATCGACCACTTCATCAGTCTATGATATAGGAACACCCGTTGTCGTAACCTCGACAGTCTCCGGGAATGTGCTTTCCGGAATCATGGTCAAGGATTCCCCACTGTACACCGGCACAACGGATCTTATCCTCGACCGGCTTGGAACCAGTTCGATCCAGAACCTTTCGCTCTATGCAGATGGAAACACCCAGGTACAGAAACTGACCTCTGATATCTGGATTAGCGAAGGATTTGGGAGTTCCGGTGTGGCAACCAATACAAATACTGTCACCATCCCCACGGCAGGATTATTCCCCGGGACATACAGGGTGTATATGACGCTTGAGAACGGGAGGGATCTCACTGCGCTCGGTCAGACAACGGTGACGTTGCTGGAGACCATGAGTGAAGGGACTGCCAGCATAATTCTCCCGAACACTTCCGTCACCCAGAACCTCTTCACTTCGATTCCAATACGGGTGGCAAACATGACACGGGGAACGGGATTGTCGTTCAATATCACGTATGACCCGGAAATCCTACGAATAAACAACGTCACCCTGAACCAGTCATTCGCATCAGCAGGCAGTAGTCTCGCAGTAAATTCGACAGCGGGTCTGATCCGTGTCGCACTGGCGAGCACCGAACTGATCACTATCGGGTCTCCAACAACTATGTTCTTCCTGAATGTAACGGGAATCGGGGCACAGGGATCTTCTACAGCGCTCAACTTCCAGGATGCGATGTGGAGCAATGAAACCTTCGACATCCGGCAGTTAGAGACGGTCAACGGTGCAGTGCGAATCAACAGTACCGTAAAATCCTTCCCGAAACCCGGCGGGGGTTTCTTCCCGGAACCAACCGATCCCAACCACGATGGTAAGTATGAAGACCTCGATGGCAATGGCTGGATAGGGTTCAACGATGTGGTTGTCCTCTACCAGAACATGGAAGCTGCCGATGCTGGAGTGTACGGACCTATTGCCTACTATGACTATGACAACAGCGGGTTTATCGGGTTTAATGATGTGGTCAAGCTGTATGGAATGACGTAATGTGAGGAGGAGACAATCAACAATTTCAAGGTGTGTCATGAAATCGTCTGTTAATAAAATCTGGATAATCGCCGGTCTGGTTCTTCTTTTAATGATTAGTATTACACCGGCAAATGCCACTACTCTCTCTATCAGCGGTGGGGAGGCATGTGTGCCGGTGGGATCAACAACAGATCTCACGCTAGCACTTTCCGATGTGCCGGAAGGCTTGTCGGGATTGAATATCACGTTTGCAATTAGTGATCCGGAGACTGCTACAGTCACGAATATCACGTACCCGAACTGGGCTGCCATGCATACCAACTCATCAATGCCATCACATCAGTTCTGGCTCAAGATGGTTGACCTTCAACAGGTCGTAAACACGGGGGATTTGAATGTCCCGATCTGTCGGGTGACAATCCTCTCACAAAAAAGCGGAAGCAGCGTCATAACCGTTACCCCAGTAAAGGTTGAAGATGATATCGGCGGACGGTATACTCTCACTTCTGTTCAAAAAACGCTTTGTACCGGGGATTCAACTGGCGGAAGCGAACCCTTGGTATATCAGGTATCAGGTACGCCCAATCCCACTGAGACCCCTATTGGGTCGATGACGTCAACTATTGCAACTCCGTCACCAGTTTCCACAACGTCCGGACAAACCTCAGGACTACAATCCACAACCCCCGTTCTTCAGACGCAGGCTACAACTCCCACACTCACACTAACCTCCAGCGTTACCTCGTCCAATCCCAATGTGACAACCGGGATAACCCCGGCACCCGTAACGACAACCCGTGCAGCACTTCCTGTTACTCTGCCCCTGATTGCATGTGTTGTCAGCGTCGTATTGCTTGTATGGCTTGAAAAATTAAGGATGGAATGATTATGAAACAAAAGAAGATTCTGATTATTGTTTGCCTTGCGCTCTGTCTTCTGGTATCGGGCGTATATGCAAATGAGGTATCGATTGCTCCTGCAAGTGCTGAGCACTCAATCGGAGAGACACAAAGTTATACGGTCATATTGGACAGTGCCCTGCAAGGGCTTTCAGGATTCAACATAACGGTTCTTGTGCAGAATCCGTCCGTTGCACAGATCACCAAAGTGACTTTCGATACTTCATGGGCATCCATGCCCAAGAACAGTTCGGTTCCGGCTGCCAGTGTATGGTGTAAGGCAGTTGATCTGGAAGGTGGATCGGGTACTGCGAATATCATTCTCTGCACGGTTCTCATCCGTGCTGATAATTACGGAACCACCAACATCACAATAATCCCGGAGAAAGTCGAAGACCGGCAGGGTGGACGGTATACACCATCAGTTATGCCGGCAACGTTAACGGTACCGGGCGGAGATGCTCCGGCATCAAGTTTCACCGCGAACCTTACAATTGGAAGGGCACCACTTGCAGTCAAATTCACAGATACTTCAACCAACAGCCCAACTGCATGGAAATGGTATGTCAATGATGCCCTAGTGGGTACAACTCAGAATTTAGAATATACATTTGCAACAGGTGCCTATAATGTACGGCTGAATGCGTCCAACCTTGTTGGAGGAACAAACTCATCTCCTACTCTGATCAGGGCATATGCCCAGCCGGTAGCAGCATTCACCGCGGCTCCGAACCCGGTTTCAGTTAATTCCCCGGTCCAGTTTACCGATACGTCTATCGGTAGCGTAACTACCTGGGCATGGACCTTTGGCGATGGAACAACCTCAACCTCACAGAGCCCTGCGCATACGTATACTACGGCAGGTAACAAGACCGTAACTCTCTCGGTTGGAAACCCGTTCGAAACATCTCCGGTAGCGACAAATTTTGTTGTTGTAGTTCCGCCCCTCGATATCAGGATGTCCTCGAACTATACCGCAGGAACTGTGGCACCACGGGCGATTCAGTTCAATGACACATCAGGTTCAGTCATGCATGACTGGAACTGGAGCTTTGGTGATGGCACATATTCTGCCCTCCAGAACCCAGCACACACATTCGCGAAGAATGGTACTTATCCGGTAACATTCAGTGCTAATGATACGCTCAATATACGAGGTACTACCACTGCGACGCTGACCTTCGGTCTGCCACCGGTACCTGCATTCACCACGAATGTTACCCTGGCGTATGTAAATGATGCAGTGCTGTTCACGGATAAATCCCAGAATATGGTGAATTTCAATGTTGCCCCCAACTGGTCATGGAACTTTGGCGATGGCAGCCCTGTTACATATGGTCAGGGTCCAAAGGCGCACACCTATACAACATCAGGAACCTATACCGCAAACCTGACGGTTTTTAATGCAGTGGGAGGCCCGGTATCAATAACTAAACAAATCACAGTTGATAGGATGACAGGTATTCCCCTCGCCATTCCCAATGTCATTGTTAGTGGAGGGAATGTAACCATTAACATGGCTCAATGGGCAGGCGGTAGCTTCTCCTATACATCTACCCAACTCACTTTATACAACTTGACCTACTTCTATAAAGTGGTCTTTACTGGGGTTATTACCAACAGCAGTGGAAACATCACGGTTAACTCTACAACGAATGCAGCTTTCTTCATAAATCCTGTGAATGGTACTACGCCCGGTGGAAATGTCATAACGTCCCTTGTTGCAAACATGAATACTTACAATGGGATTGGAATGATTGACGTTGAATTCGGGGGAAGTGATCCCATGCTAAACGCTACTTATCAGGGGCAGCTCGGTACCAGTACGCTGAATGATGTTTTCGTGGTCCTCAACATCACGACAATCAGTTCACCTACGGTTACGAGTTCAATCATCAACATCAGTGTGCCCTACTCGTGGCATTTGGTATACCCGGCAACCGCTTCCGCGTATGATAACAAATACACACAAATCATCGCAATCCATAACGGTGTACCCCAGTTATTGGTTACAACCTATGGCGGAGATTACTGGAAAGATGGCGTACACTATGCATTCTATATCGCACCTGGTCCGGGTTTCTCAACATTCGGGCTCGTTGGTGCAAGCAGTCCCGCAAGTCCTCCGGCACCAGGGGTAAATCTTACGTTCCATCCCAGGAGTGCAACAGTCCCGCTCGGATCGAATACCACGTATTCGGTCATACTGAACACGGCGTTACAGGGACTCTCCGGATACAACATCACGATAGCATCGAGTAATGCGTCTATCGCCGAGATCGTACGGGTAACGTATCCCTCATGGGCATCGATGCCGAAGAACAGCACGTTACCAGCAGATCGTGCATGGTTCAAGGCAGTCGACTTGGAAGGGACTTCTGGAACCACCAACATAACGTTCTGTGAGATCACGGTGAGAGGAGATGCCCCCGGGTTGACCACGTTGGTCATAATCCCGGAGAAAGTCGAAGACCGGCAGGGTGGACGGTATACGCCGGCAGTAGTATCGGCAACACTATATGTACGCGGTGGGACTCTCCCGGTAGCAAACTTCAGTGCCAACAAGACGGTAGGAACGGTACCGATGACCGTCCAGTTCACGGATGAGTCAACCGGTGCACCATCTGCGTGGTCATGGAACTTTGGAGACGGTTCAACAGCGATTTCGCAACATCCGTTACACACGTATGTGAATGCGGGAACCTACACGGTCAGTTTGACCGCAACCAACGCTGGCGGATCGAACACGACGACCCGAACGAACTACATCACGGTCTATGCACCAAGACCCACGCTCTGGAACATGTCGATGAATGTCACGAGCGGGACCTACAACCAGAACGTCGTCATGGGTTCAGCAGTATCAGCCACACGGGGTTATGACGTCGGGCTTGATATCCCGGTACCCCCAGACCCACCAGGTGCAAAAAAGATCGTATACTTCAGCATTGAGGACGCAGTCTTCGACCACCTGTCGACAGATTACAAACCCCCGGTCAACGCGACAAACACTGTCGAGTTCTGGACACTGTATATAAAATCCAATGAAACGGTCAAAGTGTACTGGGATACCAGCCTGGCAGGAAACCCGAACCTCACGTTCCTGTGGAATGACGGGACAACGACGGTCAACATGCGAACCGTTACGAACGCCACACTGCCAGCTGGCGAGTATTACGTCAACCTGTCGGTCAGCACCACGGCAAGAACAGATATGTCCCTCAAATACGGGTGGAACCTGGTATCCATCCCGTTCACCAGCGCCCAGTATGTCGTACCGGCAAATGCAATCTCGACCATCTACTCATACAACCCGGTAACACGGGGATATGAAGGACCCGTCCAGATCTCAATGCTCGAACCCGGCAAAGCCTACTGGGTTGCAGCCACGCGTGACTGCATCGTCAATGTCACCGGACAACCAGCGCAGCCGATCGTCAAGGGTCTCAAAACCGGCTGGAACCTGATCGGAGGCACAGACAGTTCCGTTCCGTTCAGTTCGATCACCATAGACCCGTCAGGCTCATGGAGCCTCTCATTCGTCTATGGTTACAATGTGCAGACAAGGATGTATGACCAGGTGACCAGTTTCCAGTCCGGCAAGGGATACTGGGGTGCCGTGAACAGGGACTGTACCATCACCATCCCCTGAACTCATATTTTTAGGGGAGGAACGTGAATGAACCGGGCACTGGTCTTTACGGCAATGCTGGTACTGGCAGTATCATCCATGCCAGTCGCCGCATGGACGACCAACATCTCCATTGCATCCGAGAACCGGACATTGGACTTTGTAATCGGAACAACCGACACAGCCACCAACGATTTTGATCCGGGCATCGATATTCCACTTCCCCCACCGCCTCCTGCCTCGACCTTTGATGCGTACCTGACCGGGAGCGGCATCTTTGACATGCTACAAACAGACATCAGGCACACACCTGTCTGGTCACTCTATGTAAAGTCAAAAAAGAATATCGAGGTGCAATGGGATGCTGCACCAACTCCGCTAAAGATGGAGATCGGAACCACATCGTTGTTCCTGAACCAGTCAGGAAGACAGGCTCTGAACCCCGGCGACTACCAGATCCTGATATACGAGGACAATGTAACCCTGCCCCTGACAGTTTTTATCAAGTCAGAAACACCTGCCGGGTACCAGATCGATAATTCCCAATACTCACCGGCTCCTCCCACAACTGCCGGTGCAACCCCTTCAGCACCTCCGGTATATTCACCCCCACCGGCAAGGATGAATTCGACCCCCACGATTTCAAACCGATCAGATGGACTAAGCCCCCCTCAACCAGGTTCCGCTCAACCGGGCTCTTCAACCACAGGAAATCTCACACTCGCGAGAAACAATCCGCCACAAGCCCCCACATCCTCACAAAAGAGCCCGGGATTCGGCATTGGCATGACCGTTGTAGGTATCTGCCTATGGATGGTGAAACGACGAACACAGTCATTTGAAAAAGGAGAGAGGAAATGATGTCACACAGGACAATTGCATGTTGTATTATTCTACTGCTGGCATGCCTGCTCGTTGGCAGTGCCGCAGCCCGTTTACCGGGTGAATGGACCGCAAACATCACGTATACTGCGGGGACGCTGGTCCAGAACCTGACATACGGTACAAACGAGTTGGGAACAGATGGATTCGATGCCGGGCTGGACAACCCGGCACCACCGGCACCCCCCAGCCCACGGAATGATTACTATTTCGCCAGTGATGATTTCACGTACGACCGGCTCTACGGGGACATCCGGGGAATCGTGAACGCGACCAATACCGAGAAGACCTGGTCATTAAACGTCCTGTCGAAAGATAACTACATGGTCCTGAACTGGAGCATATCGAAGATCCCGCAGGACATCTCGTGCACGCTGAACGATGCGACCCGTGATTATGATATGCGACTGGTCTCTTCTGTGGCACTCACAAATCGCACGACGTATTATCCGGTGACGATCACCGCACGATATACTCCACCGACGCCTCCGGTCGCCAATTTCACTGCCAATAGTACTTCCGGTATTGCACCGCTCGCCGTTCAGTTCACGGACACGTCCACCGGTTCTCCTACCGCATGGAACTGGTCGTTCGGGGACGGGGGATTCTCGGCACTGCAGCACCCGGTACATCTCTATGAGATCCCCGGGAAGTATACCGTTAACCTTACCGCGACCAATGCCGGCGGCTCGAACCTGTCAGTAAAGATGAACTACATGACGGTCATCATGCCTCCGCCATCCGCCAACTTCACCGCCAACGTAACGAGTGGCATTGAACCGCTCACCATTCAGTTCACGGATACATCCACTGGGTCCCCCTCCGCATGGAACTGGTCGTTCGGGGACGGGGGTGTATCGGTACTCCGGCACCCGGTGCATGTGTTCTCCCATTTTGGCACATACACGGTCAACCTGAACGTCACAAATGATGGCGGATCTAATATCACAGTGAAAACGAGTTACATCACGGTCTATCCCCCGCCACCCCCGGATTATCAATGGATGGCTAACATCACGTATTCGGCAGGGACACTGGTCCAGAACCTGACATTCGGGACAAACCTGTCCGGTACAGATGGATACGATGCCGGGCTGGACAACCCGGCACCACCAGCACCTCCCGGTGCACGAAATGATTACTATTTCGCCATCGATGATTTCACGTACGACCGGCTTTACGGGGACATCCGGGGAATCGTGAACGCGACCAATACCGAGAAGACCTGGTCATTAAACGTCCTGTCGAAAGATAACTACATGGTCCTGAACTGGAGCATATCGAACATCCCTACAGACATCTCGTGCACGCTGAACGATGCGACCCGTGATTATGATATGCGACTGGTCTCTTCCGTAACTCTCACAAATCGAACGGCGTATTATCCAGTGACGATCACCGCACGGTACTCGCCTCTCATCGCCCCGGTCGCAAACTTCTCCGGTAATGTCACATATGGCACATCACCGCTTGAAGTGCAGTTCACGGATACCTCCACCGGGTCC
>Ga0247841_10005796_pt1 | contig 19639 bp, 17 predicted proteins | sample LaCruzMarch2015__2_FD_192410 | JGI IMG/M metagenome (GOLD analysis project Ga0247841, IMG submission 192410) | Freshwater microbial communities from meromictic Lake La Cruz, Castile-La Mancha, Spain - LaCruzMarch2015_18m | ecosystem: Environmental > Aquatic > Freshwater > Lake | place: Spain... | reverse complement strand
TATCTCACAATCCGCTATGCGATTGTTAATTTCGTGAAGGTGCCGTTCGTTTATTTTGCAGATATGGAGCATGCTATTGAAACCGGGATTTTCCAAGCGAGTGACATCAATGCCCGATAACGACAATCCCAACTGGACCATGGAAATTCGTTCACGTAGTGGATGGTTTGACATTAATTTATCAGAACTCTGGCGATACCGGGATTTGATCCTCCTTTTTGTGCGCCGGGATTTTGTTGCCTACTATAAGCAGACAATTCTGGGACCGCTATGGTTTTTGCTGCAACCGCTGTTTACAACCGTAGTCTTTACCATAATTTTCAGCAGGATTGCTCAAATTCCAACAGATGGTTTGCCCCCGTTTTTATTTTATATGTCAGGTACTGTTGCCTGGACGTATTTTGCCAGTTGCATGACCCAGACCTCTAATACCTTCATCACCAATGCGGGCATATTTGGCAAGGTCTATTTCCCACGCCTTGTTGTTCCCATTGCAGTAGTAATATCAAATCTTATCGCGTTTGCCATTCAGTTCGGATTATTTTTAGCCTTCCTGTGCTATTTTTACCTGACCGGAGCAGATATTCACCCAAATGGATGGCTTTTACTCGTACCCCTGTTGCTGGTCCAGATGGCAGCACTCGGACTCGGTATGGGGATCCTGATCTCCAGCATGACGACGAAATACCGGGATCTGGCGTTTGCATTAGGATTCGGAGTCCAGCTCTGGATGTATGCAACCCCGATAGTCTATCCATTATCCCAGATCCCGGCACAATGGCAGTGGTTGTTCGCTCTTAATCCAATGACTGCGATCATCGAGACGTTCCGGTACGCGTTTCTCGGTTCCGGGGCGATACAACCCTGGGTATTGGGAGTTAGTCTCACTATGACCATTCTGATATTAGCCGTTGGAATTGTGATGTTCAGCCGGGTTGAAAAAACATTCATGGATACCATTTGATTGAGGAGAATCGGTCATATGAGCGATGTCGTGATTCGTGTAGAAAACCTTTGCAAGGAATATCGCCTCGGCACTATCAGCCATGGTACATTATACCGGGACATACAAAGCGGCTGGGCAAAACTCCGTGGAACAGAAGATCCCAACGCGAGGATAGGCGCAGTCAACCGGGAGCAGTTGAATAATATCAACGACAGGTTTTCTGCATTAAAGGATGTCTCATTCGATGTCCGTCAAGGGGAAATTGTAGGTATCATTGGTCGCAATGGCGCTGGCAAGTCCACCCTGCTCAAGATTATTTCAAGGGTAACTGCACCATCACAAGGCACCATTAAAATCAAGGGCAGGGTTGCAAGCCTGCTTGAGGTTGGGACTGGTTTTCACCCGGAGCTCACAGGCAGGGAGAATATTTTTCTGAACGGTGCAATCCTGGGAATGCACAAGGGGGAAATAGAACAAAAATTCGATGAGATTGTTGCTTTTTCTGAAATCGACAAGTTCATCGATACACCGGTGAAGCGGTATTCGAGTGGGATGTATGTCCGGCTCGCGTTTGCTGTGGCGGCGCATCTGGATCCGGAGATATTGGTGGTGGATGAGGTGCTCGCGGTTGGGGATGCTGCATTTCAGAAGAAGTGTTTGGGGAAGATGGGGGATATAAGCAAAGAAGGGAGGACTGTGCTGTTTGTAAGTCATAATATGGGAGCTATAAGACAGCTGTGTAATTCATGTATTTTATTGGAAGACGGACAAGTAAAAAAGAGGGGTCAAACCCAAAATGTTATAGACCATTATTTACAATCAACCTTAACTAGTGCCTCTATGAATACTCTTAAGATCGATGATAAGAAAGAGTTTCAGCTTATAAAAGTCAGAATAATCGATGAGATAGGTCAAGAAAAAACCGAATGCAATTGTGATTTTCCCATTGTCATTGAGATGACTTTTCACGTTCGAGTTAAAATTCCGGGGATTTATGGATATATGACAATCAATCAATCCGATGGGGCTTTGGTAATGGTTTCTGATAGTTTTGACAATGAACCAAACAGTCTTGATAATCTTGATCCCGGAATCCATTCTTTTCATGTAATTATCCCCCCAAGAACTCTTGGATCTGGTAATTATCACATATATCTCAATTTTACCAGTAATTACAACATACAATCATTCAATGTGGATTCTCCAGGAATAGTATATTCATTTGTCGTGTTCGATGAAACATCCCATCGAGGTAATAACCGTGGCGGATATTTTAGTACTAAATTAAAATGGGAAAACCGTGAGGAACTATTTCCACCCCAAGAAAGAAACTAATTATTCCTGATTATATAATGTTGAAGGTGTTATTGCTTTTAGCATAGACAAGACGGTCCATTCCATAGATTTTTCATCTATCAAGAAAAAATATTAAATAAATCTGTATTCAGAAAATCATAAAAATTTATTTGGAGAGATATTAATGATAAGTCGTCAGAATTGTCAAATTATTGGTAGAGATGTAAAATATTTTGGTGAAATGAAAAAGAAGTACGGAATTGCGTTTGAAGAGTATAGGAAAAAATGGGAGTTGGCATCTCAATTTAAATATTATTCAGATTATCCTTTACAAATAGATATTGATACAATAGATGCATGTAACCTCGCTTGCAAATTTTGTAATGCACGAAACAATTTTCCAAGAACACCTACTAATAAAAAAATTCCAAAACCGCTGGTAAAACAAATATTTCATGAAGCAGTGAATACTCCATCTCATGACAAACTTTGCGCTTTAAATATTGGAAATTATGGTGAACCATTATTAAATGCTCAAATTATCCCTGAGATATTATCATCGAGTCATGATGCAGGAGTAATAGAGACTTTCCTTCATACGAATGGGCAACAATTAACTGAAAAAATCTTTAAAACATTAGTTAAAGGCGAGCTAAGTCATATTTTTATTTCTTTAGATACACTTAATCCAGATATTTATCGTGAACTGCGAGGAGGGGATATTCAAAAAGTTCTTGAAAATTTAAAGGCGGTTATTGAATACCGAGATTCTGAAGAAGAAATTTTTCCTCTTATTCATATATCATTTATGAATTCTCCAATTACTGATTCAGAAAGGGATCGATTTATTGAATTTTGGAGAGAAAAAGTAAATTTCATTGAAATACAAACCTTCTCTGATTGGTTTTCTCCAATTTCTGGAAAAACAGTTAATAGAAAATGTCCTCAGCCATGGCAACGTCTTTCGATTGATACTGTAGGTAACCTAATACCATGTTGTGCAGCAATTCCAGATAAGTCATTAATGGAACATGGTCTCGGATCATTGAATCACACATCAATATTTGATGCATGGAATAGCCAAAAAATGAATCTATTGCGAAAAGCAATTGTGAATAATAAATTTGAAGATTTTCGGTTTTGCCAAGAATGCCATCTTCGATGTCAGAAATAAATATATATGTCGATAAATTACCCCGTCAATGTTACAATACCAGAAAGTCCAATTGTTACGTCATAGACAAAAAATTCGACTCTGAAGCGATTCATCGGTAGATACGCGAAGTCCTTCACGCCGATTCTGTTATCCCAATCCGCTTCTGGAATAATGAGATCATTGGTGGTACTTACTGTCAGGAAATATCTCATCAGTTCAATGACATTATTTATAAAAGATGGCAACTGGTGGAAAATAGATACTCTGTCCTGAAAAGAAAGTTCGGCGGGAATCTCAAAGCACGAATATCCTCTTTCCCGATGAAGGAAATCGCTGAAAATAATTGTCTGTAACCTTTCACGTTCTTACAATTTTTTCTTGTGAAGGTTTTCTACAGAGCACAAATAATGTAATTCTTTATTAACCGTTTTTGGGTATAATTTTTCTGCATATAAGAATCATATTATCAGAAATATCCATGTTATCAATTTCCTTTTGAATAAAGTTTGATTTACCCAAAATATAATATAACAATTTATTATCAATGGAAGCGTTTTGAGCGGCACATAATAAAAATTCAGAGAAATCTTGACCAAATAACCAAATAACTTCTGCAGATAGATGACATTGTTCTAACATTTTTTCAATTGATCTCTCTGAAAAAATACGAACATGAACTGGGGGACCTATATGATGATGTGAGAGAGATGGGAACACCATATTTACAAACGAACTAAGTGACGGATGACGTGGTACTTCAATTATTACGTATGTGTCATTTTTCATCGACTGAGATATCATATTTAAAAAGAAAACTGGATCGCTAATATGCTCTAATATGTTGAAAAGGGAAATAACGTCACAATTTGCAACATATCCAGAAATATTTCCAGGTTCAAGATATGTTTGAATAACAGAATTACCTTGTTTTCGTGCAAATGACACTTCTGTGGGATCCGATTCAATTCCACATGCTTTCCAACCTCTCTTATTTGCAGCATATATATTTTCGCCGGATCCACATCCGATATCTAACCACGTCCCTTTATTTGGTAGATACGATGTGATAAAATCTATTTTAGGTAATGCAATAGATTCTATCCTTTGTTGATAGATATCATCGTCACAATATAATTTGTCTAGATGTGATTTTTTTTCGTGTTCCTCGGAAGCATATAAAGAACAGAGATCTTCAGAAATTATTGGATTTTTTAAAAAAATATGAAAACAAGATTGACATTCACAATAAGGATATCCATGAATTATAGAAAAAAGAGAGATATTATCCGAACAACAGATTGGACACTGATGAATTTCACTACCGAATTGATTAAAGCGACCTGCTAATTTAATCAGATCTGACAATCTGTTTTCACGCCATTTCATGTTTCGATTCAATCTTTGAAAATCGATATCTTTATGATAAACTCTTTTTGCATTAGAGATTTTATAATCCATTTATTTACCTCCATAATTGCTAATTTGTTAGATTTGTCAATCCGAATTGTTGTATTCTCTAATATCTCATTTCACTTTTTTCCAAGTAAAATTTTGATAATGTTCCACAATATTTACCCATGCAAATTTTCAAAATGTTCTCTACGATATAAAATCTGTTCATTCAACCAGAAATCAAATTCGTCATCTATTTCGAAGTTTTGCTCTCTATCGATCAATTCAATTTCATTCATTTCCCCAAAGAGTTTTCCTTTTCTGATTAAATCAGCAGATATTACAAAAACATTTCCATCATCATGAAAAAATGGTTGTAGATCCTGTCTTCTTGCTGAATAAGTACCCCATTCAAATAAATTGCACATAAAACCGGTTGCCAGTGAATCTGCCTGAGAATCAATGAATTTCTGTATACACCGGTCTATCAGGTTTTCATCCCGAACGGGAGATGTGCACTGCAGGAGCACGACAATATCTGCATCAATTTTTTTAAGTACTTCCTGAAGTACGGGAAGGGTCGTGATTTCATCAGTTGCCAATTCAGGAGATCTTGGTAATACTTCAGCCCCGTATCTGCGAGAAATTGAAGCAATCTCTTCATCTTCTGTTGAAACGATATATTGGTCTATCAATTTTGACTTCAGTGCAGCATCTATGGTCCAGGCAATCAGTGGTTTCCCACAGATTTCACGGATATTTTTTCGGGGAATTGCTTTGCTTCCGCCTCGGGCGGGTGTGATGCCAAGAATCATGATCTATAATCTCGCAATACATTCATACACAGCATCGATTGTTTTTTGGATCTGTGCATCCTCCATATTCACAAATATTGGAAGAGCAATTGCCCGTCTGATAATTTCACTGGACTGCTTCCAGACCTGCTCCAGATCTTTCCCATGGTATTCATCGTAATTTTTAAAAATGTGCGTCCAGGTTCCCGCAAAATGCCAGTTGATAGCGTCAGGCAAATTTTTCGTTCCGAATCCTTTTTCCTTGAACAGTTTCATAAATTTTTTTGTTTTTTCTTTTGTTTCCAAAAAGAAAATTACGCATTCCCCCGTGTCGCCTTCAGGATTTGGAATGTTCCTGAATTCAATACCCGGGATATCTTTGATGCCATCTTTAATTTTTTGTTTGTTTTTTCTTTGATTGTTTATGATATATTCTAATTTTTTAAGCTGGGCAAGACCGATAGCCCCCTGCAGTTCGGCCATTTTGTAATTTACCCCGGTTATTGTGCGGGTGTCTTCCCCTCGTGGAAAATCAGGGTTCAGTTCATGCCCGTGATCAGAATATTCTCTTACCCGTCTGAAAATTGATTCATTATCTGTGTAGATCATCCCCCCTTCACCAGTGGTCAGAACCTTTCCGAAATCAAAACTGGTAATGCCTACGTCGCCAATCGTACCCAGATATCTCTTTTTATAGGTGCCACCAAAAGACTGAGCATTGTCTTCAAGAATTGGAATTCCCTGTGTTTTTGCGATATGCTGGATTTCTTTCATCTTTGCAGCAATTCCCATCATGTGAACCGGGATGATTGCCTTTGTGTTATCAGTAATTTTCCTTTTTAGATCCTCATGATCCATATTGAGAGTTTTATCAACTTCAGTAATTACAGGTTTTGCACCTGCTTCGATAATTGCTTCGACAGTAGCGACAAATGTGTGACTCTGGGTAATTACCTCGTCACCGGATCTGATATCCATCGCTTTTAATACAGCATGTAATGCAGTTGTCCCAGAACTCACCCCATATGCGTAGGTAACACCCATCTTTTTTGCAACTGCCCGTTCGAAATCATCTACCCGATAGATATTTTGTCGCTTATCCGGCCATGCATACCTATAGAGGATGCCGCCTTTGTCAAAGACTTCGTTTACTGCATCTCTCTCTTCCTTTCCGATTAATTCCCATCCTGGCATGATAATTCACGGATTAAAGTATTCTTTTTAATAGTTCTTTTGCATCCTCTACGGAAAAAGAAACCGGGTTGTTCGAATAATTCTTCTCATAATTATGTGCTTCAGAAAGAAGGATTTGAATATTTTCTGAAGTCACACCAAATGAACTGATCTTTTCCGGTATCTGCATTTTTTTACATAAAGAAAACATTTTTTCTGAAAATAACTGGTTCTTCTCGCATCTTGATAGTGAAAGATCCACGTTATCAATTAGATCATAAAGTTCGCTATAATCATACCCATTAATGGTATTGTGTTGGATGACATGCGGAAGAAATACTGCCCCGGCGATTCCGTGTGGGACTTTAAAGTGAACCCCAAGGGGATATGAAAGCGCCGCTGTAGGGCCTGCACCTGAATTAATCAGCGTAATACCTGCCAGATATGCACCCATCTGTAATTTTTGCCGGATTTCAATTTCCTTTGGATTTTCTTCAATACGATTTAGGTTATTGAAGAGTAAATGAAACGCCTCTTTAGCAAAAATTTTAGTTATTGGATTTGACTGACTGGCAGCATAACTTTCCAAGGAATGTACAAGGGCATCCATACCGCTTGATGCTGTTACGGATGGAGGTGCATTCAGCATAAAGAGCGGATCGATAATCGCTATTATGGGTAAATTGTTTCTGGTATTTATTCCAAGTTTTACCTTGGTCTCGTTATCGATAAAAGAGGCGTTGTATGTTACTTCGCTTCCTGTTCCTGCAGTTGTAGGGATTGCTATTGTAGGTAAAGAGGGAGTAATATTTTCGGGAAACCCCTTAAGTTTCAATGCTTTACCGGGATTTACCAAGAGTGTTGAGAGCCCTTTCGCAAAGTCAATAACACTTCCCCCGCCAATTCCCACAAAACAGTCAACAAGTGGCTTGCTATCCTTATCCATAAATAGGAGTTTAATCCTATCAAGCGAGTCATAATCCGGCTCTCCTTTTAGATTATACTCCCATATGATTATCTGAATTTCGGTATCCTTTTTAAGATTGTTAATAATTTCATTGGTATAATCAAGTCTTGCAACACCCGGGTCAATGATGATACCTATACGGGATTTTTTTAAATTATGTAAATATTGTCCGAGCTGTTTTGCTCGTCCTGCGCCAAACTTGGCATCGGTTTTCAAAAAAAAATCAAATTGTGTAGGTATCGTTGCAGTTATCACAATCACTATCCTATATAATCAGTTTATGTATATTTACACCTGATCCTTTAAAGTTTACGGATTTTTAACAATAACCCAATATACAAAAAATCTATGCTCGTTAGTATTTTAGAAAAAACATTAAAATCTTTGTAAATAAAAATGATTTAGATTTCTCACTATAATAAAATTAACCGGAAGCTAACAGTTTACGAATTTTTTAACCACATAACTTTAAAAGATACAAATATCAAAATATAGCAATGATTTATGAGATTTCAATTAATGTAATAATATGTGGGAGGATTCGTAACTGTTTTCAAACTGATAATTTGGTATCATTTTCCGAACATTTGAACAAAATTTTATTGTAATTTCATCAAATTGAAGTATGCAGTAATTCCCGCTAAAATAATGAGGGAGATGTATGAAAATCAGTATTATTATTGCAACGTACAATTCTGAAAAATATATCAGCAGAGCCATTCGCAGTTGTGTTGAACAATCGATGGATAAAAAAGACTATGAAATCATTGTTGTTGATGATGGAAGTACGGATAATACAGAACAAATTTTAAAGTCTTTCGGGGACTGGATAAAATTAATTAAATTGGATAAAAATTACGGGCTTCCTTATGCATGCAATGTTGGCATAAAATCTGCAATAAGTCGATACATAATAAGAGTTGATGCAGATGATTTCATTAATAGTGATTTATTAAATACGGCAAACCTCTTTTTATCAATGAATAATGATATTGGTGCAGTAGCTTGTGACTATTTCCTCGTAGATGAGAATGAAAATATTCTTGAAAGAAAAAATGCTGAACGGGATCCAATCGCTTGTGGAATATTGTTCAGAAAAGATAAATTAATTGAGATTGGATTATATGATGAATCTTTTCATTTATTAGAAGATGCGGATCTTCGTATCAGATATTTAAAAAAGTTTAACATTTATCATATGCCGTTGCCATTATACCGGTACCGGATGCATTCTAATAATATCACGAAACAAAAAGATAAAATGGATATTTATAAAGCTAAGCTTAACGAAAAACATACTCAAGTTGGTAGGGAAAAATGATATGTGCCTAATCAATCAGGTTGTAGATAACCAATGAAATTGATGAATTTTTTCCATATTAATCAATCACTCGAATCACCTATTCAAAAACCCTATATCATTGCTGAAGCGGGTGTGAATCATGAAGGGGATATTGATATTGCAAAACGACTTATTCGTGAAGCAAAAGAAGGGGGAGCTGACGCAATCAAATTTCAAACATATAAAGCAGATCGCATTGCGTCAAAAAATTCTCCTGCATATTGGGATCTTACTAAAGAATCAACAAAAAGCCAATATGAACTTTTTAAGAAATATGATTCATTTGGAAGAGAGGACTTCGAAGAATTAAAAAAATATTGTGATAAGTCCGGAATTGAATTTCTTAGTACTCCATTTGATATCGAATCAGCATTTTTTTTAAATGATATGATGGATGTATTTAAAATATCTTCCTCTGATATTACGAACAAACCTTTTATTGAATTTATCTGTAGTTTTGATAAACCAATTATTTTATCAACAGGAGCAAGCACACTAAATGAAATTCAAAACGCGAAAATGTGGATTGATCATTTTGGAAATCCACTTGCATTGCTTCATTGCGTACTTAACTATCCTACAAACAACGACCATGCGCATCTAGGTCGGATTATTGGACTGAAGAAAGCGTTTCCTGAAACAATTATTGGCTATTCTGATCATACAGTTCCTAACCAAATGAAGATTTTAGAGCTCGCAACACTACTTGGAGCGCAAATAATTGAAAAACACTTTACCCATGATAAAACCCTTCTTGGGAACGATCATTACCATGCAATGGACAAAGAAGATCTCAGGATATTTCATCATAATCTGGATGAAATCATTCAATTATTTGGAACTTTCGAAGTAACGTATGACCCCAGTGAAGAGGTTGCACGAAAAAATGCACGGAGAAGCCTTGTTGCAAAAAATGATATTCCATTAGGAACAGTGATATCTGCAGGAGACATCACTTGGAAACGTCCAGCAAGTGGGATAAGTCCACAATTTATTAATCAGATAATTGGAAAAGTACCATTATATGCCATTGATGAAGATAGCATCCTTGTCTGGGAGATGTTCAATTTAAAATAATGGAGTATCACCATGGATGAATGGAAAAAGGAAGTTCAAAAACATTACAGATCTGCAGTCGATGATTACACCCGGCAGTATCACCCAATATATGATGAATATCCTGCGAACCAAAAACGACTGGATCTCATGATAAAACGGCTTTCTGCTCTTAGACCTTCAACGTTGCTGGATTGTGGCTGTGGTGAAGGATCCCCAATCCGTTCCATTGCAGAGACGGGGATTGAAGTATGGGGTTTTGATTTCGTCCCTGAAATGGTGGAGAAGGCAAAAATCAACCTGCAACCAAATGGTCTCTCCGGTCGAGTCTGGACGGGAGACATTACTGACAGGAAATCTTTCAAACCCCTCGGTATTGATACTCCCGCCACATTTGATGTCTGCATGGCTATGGGGGTATTCCCGCATCTGACCGATGAAGTACATGCACTGAAAAATATGGCGGCAGTGACCCGGAATGGTGGCAGAATTTTTGTCGAGTTTCGGAATGAACTGTTCTCCCTTTTTACCCTCAACCGCTACAGTTATGCTTTTTTTAAAGATAATCTGATGAAAACTGCTTCACTGGAATCTGAAAAATTGGAAGCATCTGCTGAAATTCATGAGATTGCAGAAAAAATAAAACCGTTTTTCAATCTTGACCAACCGCCATTGCGTTCGGGATCTGCAAATGCACCGGGCTATGATACAATCCTGAGCAAATTCCACAATCCTCTGAACCTCTCCCAGTTTTTCAAATCTTCGGGATTTAAAATCGTGGATACCTTCTTTTATCACTACCATGCGTTCCCCCCGATGTTTGAACGCGAGCATCCCCGACTGTTCCGGGAGGCAAGTCTTGCTATGGAACAAGATCCCCATGACTGGAGGGGATACTTAATGGCATCAGCATTTGTGATAGAAGCGGTAAAAATCCCGAGTGAGTAATATGCAAAAAAAAATTCTTGAGCGTTTGTATCCTCTGCACCGGACGCTCGTTTCTGATGGAACCGATACTGCTCTTGAAATCATTGGCGAGTACATGCCCTCCGTCTCTGCCTATTCCGTGGAAACCTATCCTCCTCTACAGGATGCCTGGACCTGGAAGATCCCGGAAAGATACGTAGTGCATGAAGCATACCTGGAAAAAGAAAATGGAGAGCGTATTGCTGATTTTTCTAAACATCCCCTGCATCTTGTATCCTATTCAGTACCTGTTGATACATGGCTATCATGGGATGAACTAAAACCTCATCTCTTCTATTCCGCCAAGAGGCCTCATGCAATTCCTTGGGAGTTCCGATACTATCAGCGGGATTGGGGTTTTTGTCTTTCTCAAGATGTATTTGATACCCTTTCTCATGATATCCGGTATCACGCAGTAATCAGATCTGAATTCATCAAGGATCCATCACGCGGGCTCAGGATATCGACCGCGGTAATCCACCCTGATAATGGCGCCTCCTCTGACTCCGGAGAGATACTGCTCTGTGCACATGTATGCCATCCTTATCAGGCAAACGATGATATCGCAGGGGTTGTCACCTGTATCGAGGTTGCCCGGAGACTGGAGCAACAACCTCTACCGCAGAATTCGCCCAGTATACGGTTTTTATTTTGTCCGGAAACAATCGGAAGTATTTGTTACCTGAGCCGCCATGAAGATCTGATAAAAAAAATCCGGGCAGGTATCTTTTGTGAGATGACCGGAAATAAAAACACTCTCATCCTTCAGAGATCCCTGCAGGATAATCATCTTATTGATCGGATTGCACGATATGTCCTGAAAAAAAGAACCAAAGAATTCCGGGAGGACGCTTTTCGGGAAGTCATTGGCAATGATGAAATGGTAATAAACGGACCCGGTGTCGGAGTGCCCTGTATCTCTCTAAGCAGGTACCCCTACGATGAATATCATACAAGTGATGATAACCCGGATATTATCGACGAGGCTATGTTGCAGGAAGCGGCTGATGTTGTAGAAGAGATCCTCAGAATCTATGCTCATAATTACATACCCGTTAGAAAATTTAAAGGACCGGTATTTCTTAGTCGGTTTGGATTGTGGGTTGACTGGCGGGAGAACCCCTCGATGAATAAGGCAATTGATAATATTATGATCCGGTTTGAGGGAGATCACACGATTTTTGATATTGCTGATGATCTTAACCTTGATTTTTGGGAAGTCCTGACATATGTGGACGAATTCCTTAAAAATGACCTTATCAGAAGAGATTGCTTGAAGCGTGATTAAAGCAATGGTAGAGGTGATTCATGAAACTGGGCAGGCATTTGGGCGAGTCTGCTATGAAGTAAACGAGCATGAATAGACAAGCCGGGTTTTCCGGAGATCGTTGTTTGTCGTTAAAGATATTAAGAAAGGTGAACTTCTTACTAAGGAGCATATCAAGTCTATTCGACCGGGGTATGGACTACACCCCCGCTATTTATCTGATATCCTAGGGTGGCGGGCCAGAAAACACATCTTGCGTGGTACACCCACACTGATTTGGTCGCGCATGGCATAAATCATTGATAGGGTGTTTATTAACGAAAAATCAAGGTAAACGGAAATGAAACAAAAAATCATGCAATTTTTAAAAAAATGGATAATACCCCCAGGACCGTTAGATTTACTCTCGAATGTCAGGAGTGGTCGAAGATCACACAGTATTATCGGATTCGAAGAAAGTAAAATTCTCGCACGAAACGATCAGTTTCGAAATATGTTCGTTGGCAGGCGTTGTTTTGTGATTGGTAATGGACCCTCCCTTAACAAACAGGATCTATCACCACTTGCTAACGAAATCACTATTGTTATGAATGAGTTTTATATGCATCCAATTTTACAGGAATGGCAACCCACTTTTTGGTGTTTAGCTGATCCTCCGGATAATTACTCATCGCAAATGACCAAAATAAAAGAGGGAATGACACGAGCAAATCCAAAAGCATTTTTTCTACCGATAAGTATGAAAAAATTTAACGATCAACATCAGATCTTTCCTCAGGAAAAGACCTACTTTCTTAAAACTAAAGGTATGCCCACTAAAACCGATAAGCTTGATCTAACAAAAATCATCCCGGGTTCATATAATACTGATCACATGGCCACTATGCTGGCGTTAGCCTTGGGATGTTCTCCAATTTATTTATTAGGATTAGACTATGACAAACTCTGCCATCGATCTAAATTTCCTCATTTCTATGACAGTGATTCGCCCGAAAAACAAGATGATCTCAGTAAATATCCGTACTTGCATCGGATTGAATTTGCATTAAACAAGTATCGTGCCCATGATGTTTTGCGCGATATTGGCCTAAAACACGGTCAAATAATATTTAACGCGACTCCTGGCAGTTTTTTAGATGTATACCCGGAAGCGCAATACGAGAAGGTCGTCTCTCAAGATCAAAACGACTGTACAGATATTGCGAATCTGAGAAACAAATATAACGTGCTGCTCACACCCGAAGAATTACAGTTAATTGTTAAATCAATTCGAGAATATCCAGCATGTAAGTTGTTAGTTTTTGGTTTGGGTAATGATACTCCATTCTGGTTGGAGTTTAATAGAAATGGACGGACTGTTTTTTTAGAGGACAACAAACAATGGTTTGAAAAAATCACTAAATCATATCCAGAAGTGGAAGCCTATTTAATTAATTATCAGACTAAAATATCTCAGTGGAAATATTTATTAGACAAACCTTTTGAGTTAGAGATGCAATTGAATGACCAAATCTCAAAAATTAAGTGGGATGTGATACTAGTGGATGCACCTCGTGGTGATTGTATGCAGGATAACATACCAGGAAGGATGGCAAGTATTTATATGGCATCTAAATTGATACAACGTGGTGGTTATGTGTTCGTTCATGATTGTGATAGGATAATTGAGGATGTTTATGCTGACAAGTATTTAGTGAGAGAAAATTTTATCACTCAGGTAAAAAGTATAGAGGGTGCAGAAATTTTAAGACAATATAAATTTTCATGAAATATTATGTTAGTGGAGATGATTCTTGATGATCAATGAGCAAGAATCATCTGTGCTTTTGTCGATTTGGACTCGCATCGTCTCCGAATTAGCGTTGAATCAAGATCAGGCCCCGGAAGAAACCGCTGGACAAGTGGTCAATTCGATATGTAAGATGCCATACATTCTCGATACGGCATGTGCGGCAAAAGTATTTGCAGTGGAATATCAACGAACCGGAAGTGAAGACTTCCATAAACGGGCAATATCTGCGCTGGATAGCATCTCCACTCTACAAGTGACATCTGGTTTGCCGGAACCAATTGGGGAATCTTTGGGATGGCATGAAGTCCCTGGAAGTTTAGCGGCAACCGGAATGGCATTAGATTTTATCTTTGATGCGGAAAGAATACTTGGTTATACAAAATTTAAGGATCGAGATTTCGGTTCATTTTTATCATTTCTCAGCAAATGTTATAATGGGAAAGGTCGCTTTGCTCATAATTGTATAGTGGAAGGCAGGGTTCCTTCGGATGTACAGAACACAACCTCGGTTGCTTTGTATCTGTTGGAACATTTATATCAGGACCATCATGAAACAGGGAATTTTCTATTCACCCAACGTGAACTGTCCATTAGACATCTCTATTATGGACAGACCCATGATGGCTACTGGCCATATACTTATCCCAAATATGAATGGGTGAGGACTATTATTCAACATCTTTATCCATCTCTTGGTAAAAGATGGAGACAACATTTTGCATATAGGGATATTTTACATCACGTAATGACTCTTTATTTTATAACACGGTATTTTGAAACATCCCTCCAAAAAAAATACATTAAAACCGTTACCCTTGGCTGGGACTGGGTAAAAAACCATATGATCATTAATGGTGATGAAATGGTTATCGATTGGTCTTATGAGTCAGTCCCAACATCGCCGTGTTATTGTAACCTCCGTGACACCAATACATATTTCTGGATAATGGCTCTGTTGCCACACCTTAAAAAAATGAGTGTAATAACCAAAAGTGAATCGGATGAATTTATTTATGGCATTACGAATCATATTGAGCGCGGTTTGATGAGTGGAGTGGAGGAAAAACCCTGCATCGTTCCCCACGAAGGGCCGACAGAAATTTTGCGCAACATCCTTCCAATGTTCGATCAAGGTGTTGCATGGAAAGGAGCATATCTTGCAGAAATTATATTTGATTCTATTGTGAGAAGTGAAAAATGATTGTTCTTGTAAAAATTAATCACCCCCGGTATACGTTTCACCCCCCGCAGGGCTTATTGTATATCGCAGACAGCTTGAGAAAAAGCGGTTATGATGTGAAGATCTTTCATATTAATCCTAATGAAGTGACCGATTCTGTGATAGCGGAAATTGTCGGGTTAAAACCGCTGTATGTTGGGTGTTCCGTTTTTACTGGTGAAATGATGCGTAGTTATGCCCGGCTCTGTCGGGAAATAAAATCAAGTTCCCAGATCCCTATCGTCTGGGGAAATGCTCACCCAAGTATGCTTCCAGAAGACTGCCTCAAGGAGGATTATATTGATTTCGTAGTCATAGGTGAGGGTGAGATAACATCTGTTGAGCTGGCAGATTCTTTACAGAAAGGTACTCCTCAACTGAAAGATATCCGTGGACTCGGTTTTACAGATGATAGCGGAAACATAATAATCAATCCCCGTAGACCGTTCATCCAGAACTTAGACGATTACAAACCGGCATGGGACCTAATAAATATTGAAAAGTATTTAACTGGATTTCATGAATCGAAAAAAGCTCTTCCTGTCAGTACTTCCCGGGGATGCCCGTTCGATTGTGGTTTTTGTTATAACCGCGAGTTCAATAAATGTCAATGGCGTGCCCATTCAGCAGATTATATTGTTTCAATGGTAACAGAATTGCAGGAAAAGTATCCCATTGATGGTATAATAACAACGGATGATAATTTTTTTGTGAATAAAAAGAGGGCTTTTGAAATTGTAGAGAAACTGGGTCTGCCTTATTATTGCGAAACCAGAGCCAATTATTTCGATGAGAATTTTGCTGATGATCTCCACCGGACAAAAGGAAGAGGAATCCTCCTTGGATTGGAATCCGGTTCAGAACGAATTCTCAAATTTATCAATAAAAAGATTACGGTTCAGGATAGTATTAATGCAGTCAGCGTAGTCTCAAAATATCCCAATATTTGGATTAGTGGTTCTTTCATTGTCGCTTTTCCGACTGAAACCGAAGAGGAATGCAAAGAAACAATGAGCTTGATTGTGCATTTGCTTGATATTAAAAAAGAAATGAGTTTCACTTTGGGTTATTTCCTGCCATATCCGGGATCAAATCTCTACCATATCGCAATCGAAAAGGGTTTTGTCCCTCCAAAGAGAACAGAAGACTGGGAGGATATTGATCGCTGGGCAAGCAAATCGCAAATAACATGGGTGAATTGGATAAGTAGCGAAAAAACAGTAAAATTACGTAAATCTATAATATTACTCAGTTCTACTTATCACTCGCCATCTCGAGGGATATTTAAAAATTATGTAAAGCGGAAAATATTGTCATTAGATGTAGATGGATGGGGGATCTCCGTTTTAATATGTATTTTTATTGACCAGAGGTTTCATATTATTCAGGTCTACCAGATCATAAAAGGGTTAGTCAATCGGATAGTGCATTAAATTATGGATAAAGAAAAAGGCACCGCAGAGAAGTAATGATATTTAATTCAGGAGTTATATCAGGTGTAACGAAAATATGCATTTAAATCTGACTTAGTGTACGTGAGATTATTGCTGTAACTTATGCTGATTGGTTGGCTGCGTTTGAGAAGTTAAACCATTAGGTAAAAGATGAGATCTATTATAAGTTTAATACAAGGCATGAATCTTCAGTGTATTCACAAAGTAAGGAATCTATTCCATAATAGAGCAGTAATCTTACTCTACCACAGGGTGGCAGAACTTTGTCCTGACATCCAACTGCTTTGTGTGTCCCCTTCGAATTTTGAATCCCACTTACAAGAGATCACAGAGCATTATCAACCGATTAGTCTCCATAATCTAAAAGAGTATATTGAAACCAACACATTGCCGCGTAATGCGGTTGTCATTACATTTGACGATGGTTATGTAGATAATCTCTGTTATGCGGCGCCTTTGCTGGAGAAATATGGGGTTCCGGCAACTGTTTTTGTTACGAGTGGATTTGTGGACAAATCGAACGAGATGGTCTCGGACGCACTTGAACGGGTTCTGCTTTCTTCGGAGAAACTGCCGGAAATTCTGACGTTGGAGTCAGAAGGCAAGACCCACCACTGGATTCTGGGTGAAAATTTCCAACAACACAAAGGATGGAATATAACCTCAAAAAATGATCCGTATCCCCGTTACCGCTGTTACCGTGACCTGCACCAGTTAATGCGCCCTATGTCAGTGAGTCACCGGCAGGAAGTGCTGAAACAATTGTATGATTGGGCTGGATGCGTGGGAGAGGGATGCCCAGACCGACGGATTATGAATTCCGATGAACTAAGGAGAATTAGTCACAGCGGTTTGATTGAAATTGGGGCTCATAGTATCTCGCATACCATGCTGGCAAAACAACCGTTGGAGGTACAACAACAGGAAATTCTCGACTCTAAAAAAGAATTAGAAACCATTTTGGGATCACCGGTCACTAGTTTTGCTTATCCGTATGGAGGGCGTGATGCAGTTGATACCCATACGATAGAGTTAGTGCGAAATGCGGGGTTTGATGTAGCATGCGACAATGTTCCGGGAACGGTAGGACCGACCACCGGGCTTTACACATTACCGCGATTTCTTGTGAGGGATTGGAATCGTGATGTTTTTCAGAAACAAATAAAGAATATTTTTCTTGATTAAGAATAATAGTTTATACAATGCGAATTCTTCAGATAAGTACATCTGATTTTGGTGGCGGAGCGGAGGGGTCTGCATGGAGATTGTTCCAAGCTTATAGCAAACTGGGTCACAAAAGTTGGCTTGCGGTCGGTACCAAGCGCAGCTATGATGATAATGTGCTTGTTATCCCAAATGACCAACAACGAGGCACGTGGGCCCAATTTTGGATGACTGTAGGAAACACAGTCTTGCAAGAAGGTATCCATTGCCGTGGGATTAACGGAGTGCACACCTATATACAAAAAGTAATTGGTCATCCAAGAAAAATAATAAATCTCGCGTGTGGTAGAGAGGATTTTGATTATCCGGGTACATGGTCCTTACTTGATCTGCCTTCAGAACGCCCTGATATTGTACACTGTCATAATCTGCATGGGGGTTATTTCGATCTCAGGGCATTGCCATGGCTGAGTGAGCAAGTCCCGGTCATCCTCAATTTGCGGGATACTTGGCTATTAGGGGGGTATTGTGCTCATTCTTTTATGTGCGAGCGCTGGAAAACCGGATGCGGACAGTGTCCAAACCTTTCGATAAATCCGGCAATTCGTCGTGATGCAACGGCTTATAACTGGCAGCGTAAAAAGAAAATTTATTCTCGCAGCCGACTCTTCATAGCTACTCCTAGTCAATGGTTGATGGACAGGGTGAACCAATCCATTCTCACCCCAGCTATTATCGAGAAACGTGTAATTCCAAATGGAATTGATCTGACTATATTCCTACCTGGAGACCGTATTGAGGCCCGGGCTAAGCTGGGATTACCTGCAAATGCACACATTGTCTTATTTGCAGCCAACAAAGCACGTGTAAATAGATATAAGGATTATCGCACTATGCAGGATGCGATTGAAATTGCCGCAAAAAATATCCAGAATTCGCAGGTCCTTTTTCTGGTCCTTGGTGGAAATGCTCCTGATGAACGTATTGGTTCAGCAGTAATTCGTTTTGTCCCACACCAAAGGGATCCCCATATTGTAGCACGGTATTTTCAGGCAGCGGACATCTATATTCATGCAGCTCATGCCGAGACCTTTTCAAATACTATAGCAGAGGCACGAGCTTGTGGAACACCGGTTGTCGCGACCGCTGTCGGAGCTATTCCTGAACAGATCTATAATGGGGTGACTGGTTTTCTCACTCCACCTGGTGATGCACCAGCGATGGCAGCAGCAATTCTGCGATTGCTGGAAGATCCTGATCTCCGGAATAAAATGGGAAAAGCCGGCATTGAAGATGTTCGTTCACGGTTCAGTTTAGAGTTACAGGTTAGTAGATTCCTGGGTTGGTATGAGGAGATTCTTGCTGACTGGATTTGAAAGGTATGAGATTTTGATAGTGGTGATAACGTTCTCAATCTATGTACAGTAGTCTATGTGGAAGAAGGGGAGGGGGTCAAAATTGGATCGGCGTTGACACCACACACTCTACACAGGTTTCCGAAGACTTCTTTGACAGCGATCTAAAAAACTATATGCCCACTTATTTAATAAATGCCAAAAAGCAAAAAAATACATTTTCGCAGTAAAATAATTTTTATATGCAAAATCATGTGCCACAGAGAATGAATGGAATTTTATTTTTTTATAATCTTCATT
>Ga0247841_10005795_pt1 | contig 19644 bp, 9 predicted proteins | sample LaCruzMarch2015__2_FD_192410 | JGI IMG/M metagenome (GOLD analysis project Ga0247841, IMG submission 192410) | Freshwater microbial communities from meromictic Lake La Cruz, Castile-La Mancha, Spain - LaCruzMarch2015_18m | ecosystem: Environmental > Aquatic > Freshwater > Lake | place: Spain... | reverse complement strand
TTGCTTTTTCTTTTGTAATTTTATGCATAGGGGATGTTTGTTTTTTGCACCTCAAAGATATTGAATATCAATGAGATAACCAAATAATCCCCTACTTTTTTTTATTTTTGTGAATAATTCAGGTTAGGTGGTGAGGATTTTAAAGATGCTTTTTATGAGAAATCCATTTTTGACCAGGAAACGATAAAAAGTTGGGCTGACCAGCTACTTAAATCCTTTGATAAGCTGAATCATTTTTTTCAGACAAGAAGTCCCAAGTTTACCCATATAAAGAACTCTCTAAAGAGTTCTGATGACTTAGCGCGTTTTAATGGAGGAAGATATGTAATAGCTACGAGAGAATTATTAGAAAACTGTCAAGGAATAGAGGAGTTGCATGACGAAAAATTGCGAATAGGATCAGTACCATTATTCGATAGTAAACATACTAGCTTTGATCATATCATTGATTCTGATTTGAATACTCCTAATGCACAATTCATTTTTTCCTTTATTTTTAACTGTACTCAACTTGAAACCATGCTCGAATGCAATGGGGATGTAAAGTTGTATTTATACGAGGGTCTAGAGGATTTTAAATATGTGAAAGTTTTAGAAGCGTACCAAAAAAGAATTATTAATAAAATCCAGCATGCAGACCGAAAGCTCTTTTTTGTTTGTGATTACGCATTAAATGAAAAGCCACAACAGGAATTTTCAGTTCAGCCTACTAAGCAGGACGATGATTCTTATATTGCCCTATTCACAGAATATGACAAATTTAGTAAAGAAAGAAAAGACTTCTTTGAACAACTCTACAATGTGGATGATTTTGATTACCAATCCCGTGAATATCAACCGCAAGACTTATGTGAATATGAAATAACTTTTGAAGATGGAGAGATATTTACATTACCAGTTTTCAGAAGAGTTATTTTAATTGAAAAGCTAGTAATTAATGAGTTACGCCACATAGAAGTTCCATTAGGTTCAGTAAAAATTGGTCAAGAAATAATTGTTTACAGAAACCACCATAAAAATTTGATCTATGATATTCTTAAAGAGCAGGATAAAAGTGGCTTAATAGAAGAAATTGAAAGGGCTTCAAATCTTTGGTTTAGTACAATTCGGGAAATCCATCGGCAAATTGAAAACGATTATTCAGTCCTTGCACAGCTTTTTACCGATAAAGGAATCAACCTTACCTATCAAACATTGCATGGGTATTTACAACACGACAGAAAATTCCCTGGTGAAATAGATACCCTAGAAGCATTATGCAAAATTGCAACTGAAAAAGATTTGTCGGATAATTATTTGAAAACATCTGCTCAATTGGAAATTTTATTAAAACGAAAAAAACAATATCTTTCATTGACAATCACTTTGGGACGAGGTATAAGTGATGAGATTATACGTCACTTTCTAACAGGTGAAAAAGGAGATCTTCTTGAAAAGCTTGACTTAGATATTTTTGAAGTTTTAAAATTAAATGTGAAGCAAGGTAAAGTGAAGTTCATCGCAAAAAAGAAATGATCATGTTACAGCATCGAGACCTTTTTTCTAATCGTATTAAAAAATCCTTATTAGGCCCAGGCAGTGATGTATTTACTGTGATAGAAACTGAAGAGGTACTTAGTGATTATCCTTTGCAGCGCTATTATACAGGCATTTTATTTACTGAAAAGATTGTTTCATCGCTTGATGAAGAGCAACCTGAAGGAGAAAAAGAAGATGACATTGAAGAAGACTTTGTCGCAAGCGAGGATGATCCCATACAAAAAATGAAAACCGGAGATGATATAGATAACGAAGGATACATTGCTGCCAATCAATATTTTCCTACGAACTGTGGAATGACAATCTGCCTGACTTCAAGCATACAAATAATTGAGATTGAGGTAAGTGGAGGCATTTATAAACTTGCCAAACCTGATGAATTGAAAATTAGTTTTTCTGATGATGAACGCGAGTTACTTTTTTCTTACTTGACTAATGATTTGAAAGATCGTTTAAAATATGAAGACGGTAAATTATTTTTTACTCAAAAGCCAAAAGGTAGAACCAAAGGTGGTGTAACAGGGGATTATGCCATTCCTAAGGAACTACGTAAAATGGAAGCGTTTAAAAATAGTACGGTAGTACATAAATTTGATAGACTTCTTACGCCTGATAATCGTTTGTGGAAACGTTACCCTTTCAAGGAACAAGTGGAAATTCACCTGACAAAGGATTCAAAACACACAGTAATAGAGGATGGAGATAGAAAGTTAGAGATTTTTAGTAAAATATTCAATAATGCTATTTCAGGGAATAAATATTTAAAATTGCTGCTTCACAATGCTTCAAAGAAACATCCTCAAAAAAGCTTTACAAACTCTAATAAGAAGCTAAATAGCAACTGTTTTTATCAAGTAGAGATATCTATTGCCCACTCCGGAATACAGCCTTATAAACAACCTTCTTTTTTGGTTAATCAGTTTGATGAAGAAGCTAATTTGGTCAATTATCAATATCGAGATATCAAGGAATTTGCGATTGGACATGGTTGTGCAATTCAATCTAAAAAAGTCGGTGATACTATATATGTAAATACAACCTTCCTGCCAGACGTGGACATTCCAATGGTCAGTAATCAACTTAAGGATAATCCCTTTTTCGATACAATTTCGGAAGACAACAAACAAAGAGTTTCGGAAATTCTCAATTTAAAGGACCTATCAATTTGGTCAAGATTTGGCAAAGAAAGTTTACTTCAAGGGTTAAGTAGTTTTGTTTCAATCTATAGACAATGGATAGAAAAACAAAAGGAAAATGCTAAAAAGGAAGGCGATTATCATAAGTATTCAGGCGAACTAATAAAAAATCAGAACAATGCATACACTCGACTATTAAATGCTATAGAATTGCTTCGTTCTAATATAAAGGCTTTTGAATGTTTTCAGTATGCCAATACAGCAATGTACATTCAATTGGTTACTTCCACAGATGAACGATTTGCAAAAAAACATAAGGAACTCGATGAGTTTAAAGAGGACATCTATGATAGCCTTGATTTCTTCAGAGAATATCAAGATAAGGACAAAGATGGAAATCCCTTTGCTTTACGTCCCTTTCAACTGGCTTTTTTCCTTCTAAATTTGAGTTCGATTGTTAAATCGGAAGAAAAAGAAGAAAGAGAGCTGGTTGATTTGTTATGGTTTCCCACAGGAGGTGGTAAAACGGAAGCATATTTAGCAGTAACGGCCTATTCAATTCTATGGCGCAGAATGACTCATCCTGAAAACTATGAGGGAGTTTCAGTCATTATGAGATATACTTTACGCTTGCTGACTGCTCAGCAATTTGAAAGGGCTTCACGATTAATTTGCGCTTTAGAATTTTTACGAAGCAAATTTGTCAAAGAGGATGGAACAGCAAAGAAGAAGCTATTTCATCAGTTTGGAGAGGAGACAATCACTATCGGCATGTGGGTAGGTTCAGCTACAACCCCAAATTCAAATGATGAGGCAAAGAATGTACATAAAGAAATAGAAGAGGCAGTTAATAATCTAAACAGAGGAAAATCTGCTAATCCACAAGAAAAAAATAGATTCCAAATAGAAGCCTGTGCTTGGTGTGGCTGTAATACCATTTCCAAACACCCTAAAACAAATAAATACCTTCAAGCATTCGATAATTGTGGTAATGCCAAGTGTTTAAATGATACATGCCATTTTTCAGAGTTCAAGAATGCGGAACTTCCAATTTATGTGGTCGACGATTATTTATACAATAACCCACCGTCACTATTATTTGCGACCGTTGATAAATTTGCCATGCTTTCTCATAAAGCAGAGGGGCATAGATTTTTCAACTCTAAAAATGATAAACTACTTCCGCCTGACCTGATCATTCAAGATGAATTACACTTACTTAATGGCCCATTGGGTTCCATAGTTGGCTTATTCGAACGAGTAATTGAAGTTCTTTGTACCAAAAATGGTATCAAACCTAAAATCATAGCCTCTACTGCAACTACTCGAAATACAGATTTGCAGATTAGGAATTTATATAATAGAGACGTTGCAGTTTTTCCACCTTCTGGCATTCATTATAATGATAGTTTTTTTGCTTTCACCCTAAAAGAAAGCCAAAGGAAATACATTGGCTTTATGCCTACGGGAAAAACTGGAATGGATACTCAGTTAAAATTACTTGCTCATTTATTGTATGCCCGTTCAGAACTTCTTGAAGAACTCAGAAATAAATTTGGTAGCCAACAAGACATGATTAATAAAGGATTAGACCACTACTACACTATTGTGAGCTACTATAATAGTTTGAAAGACGTTGGTAAAACCTACAACAAGGTAAATGCTGAAGTATATCAGGAATTACGAAGGCTTCTGGAACTTTATTCTAAAAACAACTATCTCTACGACTTCATGAACCGTGGCTTGATATCTCGAACACGAGAACTTACAAGCCGAATTCCAAGTAATCGAATAAAACCTGTGCTAAATGAACTCGAAACAGAGCTAAAAATAAAAAAAGATGCAGAGAATGGTTCTTTCAAGGTTGAACAAGGAATTGATCTGGTTTTGGCATCTAATATGATTTCCGTAGGGATTGATGTGGGAAGGCTAAATTTGATGTTGATAAATGGGCAACCACGGAATGTGGCAGAATACATACAAGCAAGTAGCCGTGTAGCTCGAAGTAATCATGGAATTGTGTTTAATCTGTTAGATGCCAATAGAGCAAGGGAAAAGTCTTATTTTGAAAACTTCAGAAGCTTCCATCAAGCCTATTACAAGTTTGTAGAACCCTTATCTCTTACCCCTAATACTGAAATTACCTTTGATAAAATGCTCAATACTATTATGATATGCTACATACGTCATGCACAGGGATTGGATGCTCATCAATTCAATGGTGATACATCAGCATTAGAGAGTCTTCTTAATCAAACCATTCAAGAGCCAGTTTTAAAAGATTTCCTCAAGGATAGATTAAAAAACCTTACTAATGATTGGATTGGTAAAATTAAAACAGCTGAAAGCATTAATAAGCAACTACGGTATAATGGTAATGAGCAAGCGCTAATATCCAAAAAGCCATGGGATTTAATGTATTCAATGCGTGAAATAGACAAACAAGGATTAATTCTCATCCAGAAGTAAAATGCAATACGAAGCGATACAAAACCGAAAACTCATAAGTGCCTATGGTGGTGTAGGTTCTATCATTGAAACCCGTCAAGGTGCTGTTAAGATTGAAGAATTTAATAACTGGCCTTTTTTTCAGACCAACCAACATTTTAATTCGGATAATCATATTTCTGATCCGAGATTCTTAGCCCGGTTGCGTACATATTTTACCAAGTTAAAGGAACTTGTTCGACTTCCTGAAAACCAACTCATTCAAAACTTTACCCCTGAAAGCAAAAAGGATTTAGTCTCTGCAACTTACTTTCCAAAATGGATGTACTGTACTTCCTGCCATTCATTTGACCATTATGATCAATGGAAGCAGCATTGGGACAATACTGTTAAAGATATCCATAAAGATAGTTTTCATCCACCCAAATGTTATAAATGCTACGCCGATAGTAAAAAGGAAGGCCAGTTCTATGAATTGGAGCAAGTTCGTTTTATTATGACCTCCCCAAGCGGAAATATTGTTGATATTCCCTGGAAACATTGGGTGATGAGAAATCCTGTGAAGGATCATTCTGAACAAAATGAAGTACAACCAGATAACGAAGAAGACGAAAATGAGAGCAACCAAATTTTACTTAATCTCCATGAAATTCATATAGCTGAAAACCTGGAACTAAAGTACCGTATTTCACCTCGGTTTGGAGATCTAAAAGGGATTCGGATCGAAGCATATCAAAATGGGAAACAAATTGCTTCTACTACATTGGCAAATATCTTTAATTTACGAGTGTGGGAAAATCAGCATCCTGAAATACATTATGGAAGTTCACAACTTAAAACAGTAATTCGCTCAAGCAATAGTGTTTACTATCCTAACATTACCCAGAGTATCTATATACCAGATAAAAATGCTATAGATAACGTTATATGTGACAAGATTAAAAAGAAATATAAAAGAGGCCGTGATATAGAAAGTATAAGAGAGGATTTGGAGGATGATGGAACCATATTATCAGAAAACATTATTCAGTCTATTATAGATAACAACTTTCAACCTGTCATTAATCCTGCTTTAAGTGAAGAACAATATCGTTACGAGGAATATAACTATATCACTGGCAAGGAAACATTTCGAGAGGAAGATTTTATTTTTCAGAAAGTCCAACAGGATTTATTCAGTATAGATCAAATTTCGAATATTTATCGGATTGATAGACTTAAAGTAACCTCAGTTCAAACTGCATACACTCGACAAAAACCTATAGATAAGGATGCTTATTTAGATGAAGACTTGGATGGCGAAGTGCAGCGTAAGTATATATCGAATTACGGAATAAATACACATTATTTACCAGCATATGAAAGCTATGGTGAAGGTGTTTTGATTGATTTAAATAAGGAAATTTTAACTAAATGGGAAAATAAGAGTGCTATAAAGGAAAGGACTCATTTTTTGCAAACTAATTTTAATAACAGTTTTTTAGGCCAGGGCCGTTTTAAGAAAATAAGCCCAAGATTTATTCTAATCCATACCCTATCACATCTTATAATCAAAGAATTAGAATTTCTATGCGGATATCCAGCAGCATCTTTACAGGAAAGATTATATGTGAGTGATAGAATGCAAGGGATTCTTGTTTATACAGTCGCGGGAGCAGAAGGTAGTTATGGTGGATTGGTATCTCTTTGTAAATCTAATAAAATTGGCACTCTTATCCACTCGGCACTTCATCGTGCTTTGGATTGTGCCTCTGATCAAATTTGCTACCATACCGACCAACAAGGACAGGGCACAGCCGGACTAAATCTTGCTGCTTGCTATTCTTGTGCATTGTTACCAGAAACTTCTTGTGAAGAAATGAACTCATTTTTGGACAGAATGCTTGTAATTGACAAAGAATTGGGATTCATCAAGATGAAAACACCCTCAATCAGCAGCATTTAGAAAAATAATCTATAGACTGATGCGACATTATAATGAAAACACAAAAACAAAAAAACCCACCAGCGGCCTTCTTTTAAGCCATCTATAGTGAGTTTTAGTGCCTTGGTGTTTTAGTGGCAGCCCTTGGTTAACTGTTCCAGAGTTCCAATGTTCTTACGTTCCACAGTTTCTGACCGCCGACCGCCGACCGCCGACCGCCAACTTAATCCACCTTAATAACCTTCCGCTCCGAAACACCTTTATCTCCATAAATCCTTAACACATAAACACCTTTGGCTAACGAAGAGGTATTGATCGCGAACTGCTGGCTGCCGCCGGTCTGCCGGGTATAAATGACCTGCCCGAGCTGGTCCATGATAACTACCCTGCTGTCTGCTGCCTGTCCGGCAAAACGGATAACAAGTTCGTCTTTCACCGGGTTGGGGAAAATGCTGAATGAAGGACCGTTGCCTTCACCAATACCCGTACAGTCATCAATTACTATATCAAAGTTGGTTGTAGTAAAAGTGCATCCTGCAGGATCAGTTTCCGTTACCTTCACAAAGCCCGCACCCGGATTTCCCCAGTTGACGGCAATTTCATGTGTTCCGGCACCACCGGCTATCGTACCACCTGAAATTTCCCATGTATAGGTGTTACCGCTGTTGTCAGGAGTTGAATATAGCTGGCCGGGTTCATTATCGCAAACTTCCTGGTCACCGGTAATGACGGGAGCAGGTGCCGCATTGACGGTCACATTCAGGTTATCGGAGGTAGGCCCGGAAGAGCAGGCATTGACACCTGCCACGTTGATTATAGCCAGGCCCCAGAATTCATCGTCCCAGTCGACTGTTGCCGTCGTTGTGTTACCTGTGATCGTTCCGGCGCCTGAAGGAGTCAGTGTCCATAAATAAGAAGTGGCGTTAGTGGCTCCTGTAGTAGTATAAGTTACATTATTGTGATTATTGCATTCCTGCGTCGGACCGGCAGGCGTAGCAGCTTTTACGGGAGAATAGATAATATAGATGTACGCATTGCCTACCATGGCATAATCGCAGAAATTTGTGTACGCCAGGCAGGTGTAAATCCCCTGTTCCGTCTGGAAGCCAAAGTCGAGCGCCGAGCCTGTGCCTGGTAAAATCTGGCCTGTCGCATCACCATCAAGGTAAAGTTCATAATTAACGCCTTGTTCAGAGCCGTCAAGCGTCAGATCAATACCCCCGGCGCCTTCACAATAACCGGCGCCATCCGAAAGGGTATATTGTGCGGGAGTCATATAGGCTGTCGCAACCAGTCCCTGTGACCATGTACCGGTGCCGCAATTGTTGTCGGCCCTCACCTTGATAGTGAAAGGCCCCAGGTATCCGGGCGTAAGGGTAAACGGAGCTACCGTATCAGGGCCTGAAATGGTGCCGGCTGCCGGCGGATCAACAGACCAGGTATAATTTATAGCCCATTGCACACTATGGGTAGTATACTGGATACCCGTAGCATCCTGGCAAACAACCGTGGATCCTGTCGGAGTCATGGGCTGAACCGGCGGGGCAATAACCAGGATATACTCCGGATTTAAAAGTGTATCATAAACTTCGCCGTCATAAACAATAAGCTGCACATCGTATTGGCCAAGCGAATTATAGGCTACAACAGGGTTTTGAGCTGTGGAAGTAGCCGGGTTGCCCCCCTCAAAGGTCCAGTTCCAGGAAATGACCTCACCCATCGACTGGTCTTCAAATTCCACCGAAGTGGTAATACAGGGCGTATTATCATCACATTCGAATCCTGCCGTTGCCTGCATCGGCTGCAGGTTGGGAATCGAAACCATATTTCCCTGCAGGCACTCCTTGGTATCATCATTTTGCAGGAAAGCAACCAGTTCGCAGTTATCAGCCTCCCACGATGCATCTATTGTAAACTGAAGGTCAAGCGTAACTACGTCAGTATTGGTAAAATCTACGGTAGTTCCCATGTAATCGGGAGACATGAGCCTTTCTACGAAATTCAGGTGATCCTGTCCCTGCCACGCATAAACGATTTCTGATTCTGTCAGGGCAAGCTGGGCTGTAAGCGAACCCCAGGTGCCGTTTACTTTCGTTATCACCAGTTGAATAGTATAATCCGACCCGGTATGCTCTCCATACATTTCAATTGTGAAATCACTGGCAATGGCAATTCTTTGGTTGTAAAGTGGCAGATAATAAGGATACATGCTATTATTATGGTCGCCTCCGACATAATCCAGTACCCCGTCGAAATGAGCCGTCGGGAAACCTGAAACAGAATAATAGCTATCATTTCTGTAATTGGAGGCATCATTTGTAAATGCATCCCCGTTGTGGTACTCGATAATACCTACCTGGCAGCCGTTTGAAACCAGGTCATCTGCGCCCATGGCCGCGCCAGGACAATAAGTACACCAGGTACCTGTGCCGATTTCGACAATAACTTTTTGACGGGCCACCGGTTGTGACATCAGGCCCAGGCTTATTACACATAAAAGGATAGAGAAGTAAAGCTTTTTCATAGTTAACTTTTTTTAATTCAGGTTTTTAAAACGCTATAAAAATATAAAAAAGAAAACTAAAAAATTAGATATAATTGTAATTTAGAAACCTTCTAAATATGCTGTTAAGTAACCGGTTAGGTTTTCTGAATTGAAAAAATCCGTGTTTATCTGTTGCATCCGTGTTTATCCGTGTGCCATCAAAAAAATAGCACACTGATGACACGGATTATACGGATGAACACGGATTTTCAGTATTCTTGAACTTAAACCTTAAACCTCAACACTTCTATAAAACCTCTTTAACAATCTCCCTGATATTATCCGATTTCCCCATGGTAAAATAGTGGAGCGCCGGCACACCTGCATTCATGAGCTCTTTAGACTGCATCAGGCACCATTCAATCCCGACCTGGCGGGCTGCCCGGTTGTCTCTGCACTTCTCCACTTCCTTCTGCAAATCTTCAGGGATCGAAATGTTGAACGTTCTGGGCAAGGTGCTCAATTGCCCGATTGTTGAAACAGGCTTTAAACCTGGAATGATCGGAACGGTAATCCCGGCTTCACGACATTGGCCGACGAAATCAAAATACATCCGGTTATCAAAAAACATCTGGGTAACTATATATTCACCCCCGGCATCGATCTTTTCCTTCAGGTGTTTAATATCGGTTTTCATATTCGGCGCTTCGGAATGTTTTTCCGGGTATCCGGCCACACCAACAGAAAAATTTGTCGGCGCATTGTTTACCAGCTCTTTATCCTGGTAAATACCCCGATTCAGGTCCTTGATCTGGCGGATCAGTTCGACTGAATATTGATTTCCACCTTTCTCGGGTTTAAAGAATTTTTCGCCGGGGAGATTATCTCCCCTAATGACCAGAAGATTATAAATTTCAAGAAAATGAAGGTCGATAAGGCCGTTTTCGGTCTCTTCCCGGTTAAATCCACCACAAATGATATGCGGGACCACTTCAACCTTGTACTTGTACTTGATAGCTGCCGATATTCCCACCGTGCCGGGCCGTTTTCGAAGAACCTTCTTCTCAATGTTACCATCGGAAAGCTCCTTGTATGAAATTTCCTCGCGGTGATAGGTCACTTCGATGAAAGAGGGATCAAACTCCATCAACGGGTCAATTGCCCTGTAGATGGAATGGATATCGTTACCTTTCACCGGGGGAAGGATCTCGAAAGTGAAAAGTGGTTTCGTCGATTTTTGTATGGCTTCTACTACGCGCATCTTATGTGCTATTTAATTCTCACAGAAATCCTTTTATTCATTTATCAAATTTTGTCTTAAATATTTTTTAGCCTGTTCAACAGGGATTTTTTTCCTTTTAGCGTAATCTTCAACTTGTTCTGCTGAAACCTTTCCCAGGTTAAAATATTGCGAAAATTCATGGCTGAAATAATACCCGCTCACTGCCGCTGCAGGATACATCGCAAAATTCTCCGTCAAAACGATACCGGTATTTTTTTCCGCCTCCAGCAAATCAAAAATCGTCCTTTTTTCAGAGTGTTCAGGGCATCCCGGGTATCCCGGCGCCGGCCGGATACCTGCATATTCTTCCCTTAACATTTCTGATACCGGAATGTTTTCGTCAATTGCGTAACCCCAGAATTCCTTCCGGACCCGCTCATGCAACCGCTCGGCAAATGCCTCTGCGAACCGGTCAGCTAATATCTTGAGCATGAAACTGCTGTAATCATCCAGGTCATCCTCATAATGTTTCACCCATTTTTCAATGCCGATCCCGGCCGTGACTGCGAATACACCGATGTAATCCACGATCCCGGTATCCTTTGGTGCGATGAAATCGGCAAGACTGAGGTTAGGAGTACCCGCTCCCTTCTTCTCCTGGTTACGGAGAAAATGTAAGGTCGAAAACTGCTTCACGCCCTGTTCATCTTTGTAAATATTCACATCTTCCCCGACAGCACGGGCCGGATAAAACCCAAAAACCCCTTTAGCCTGTAACATCTTCTTTTCAATCACTTCCGCAATCATGCATTGAGCATCTTCAAATAATTTCCTGGCCTCCTCCCCTTTCAACGGGTCATTGAATATTTCCGGGTATTTCCCCGGTATCTTCCAGGCATGGAAAAAGAAAGTCCAGTCGATATATTTCACCAATTCCTCTAACGGATAGTCGATTAATGTATGATTTCCTAAAAAAGCAGGTTTTTTGATCTGCACCTCGTCCCAGTTGACTTTCAGGCGGTTCTTCCGGGCTTCTTCCAGTGAAATAAACACTTCCTCTTTCTTCCTGTTTTCGTATTTGGTTTTTAGCTCAACATACTTATTCCTGATCTCCCCGGCATACTTTTCTTTATTTTCCGGAGATAAAAGGTTCGAAAGAACCCCAACGCAGCGCGAAGCGTCCCTGACATGAATAACCGGATGATCATATTGAGTGGCGATTTTCACAGCCGTGTGGATCTCCGAAGTCGTGGCGCCGCCGATCAGCAAAGGGATATCAAAATTAAGCCGCTTCATCTCCGCAGCCATATATGCCATTTCTTCCAGTGATGGAGTGATAAGGCCGCTCAGGCCGATCACATCAACATCCAGCTCTTTCGCAGCCTGCAGTATCCTTTCCGCCGGAACCATCACACCCAGGTCGATAACCTCGTAATTGTTGCACCCCAGCACCACCCCGACAATGTTCTTCCCGATATCATGCACATCGCCCTTAACAGTAGCAAGCAGAATCTTTCTTCCCGCCGACCGCAGCCCCCTCCCCAGGGGTAGGGGCGCAAGCAACTTCTCCGCCTGTATGTAAGGTTCGAGCACCGCCACCGCCTTTTTCATCACCCTCGCGCTTTTAACCACCTGCGGCAGGAACATCTTCCCCGATCCGAACAGGTCGCCAACTATGTTCATCCCATCCATCAGCGGTCCCTCGATCACATCCAGCGACCGCGGATACTGAACCCTGGCCTCTTCGGTATCTTCTTCGATATGATCAAGAATTCCGCGGACAAGTGCATGTTTCAGGCGTTCCTGAACCGTTCCCGACCGCCATTCTTCCACCTTTTCCTCTTTACCAGCCTTGCTTTTTACTTTTTCAGCATAGGCTATCAATCTTTCCGTAGCATCTTTCCGCCGGTTTAAAATGACATCCTCAACCATCTGTAACAAATCCCGCGGGATTTCATCATAAACCGGCAGGTTCCCGGCGTTGACAATCCCCATATCCAGCCCGGCACGGTTAGCGTGGTAAAGAAAGGCCGAATGCATGGCTTCCCTCAGGGTATCATTTCCGCGGAACGAAAAGGAGAGATTGCTGATACCTCCGCTAACCCTGGCATGCGGAAGGTTTTGCTTGATCCATTTGACCGTATTGATAAAGTCGATCGCATAGTTGTTGTGTTCATCCATTCCCGTGCCGATGGTCAGCACATTGGGATCGAAAATGATGTCGGAAGGATGGAAATTTATTTCCTTCGTCAGGATATCGTATGCTCTTTTGCAGATTTCAATTTTACGTTCAAACGAAACCGCCTGGCCTTCTTCATCAAAAGCCATAACGATGACTGCAGCGCCATATTTTTTAATCTTTCGTGCCTTATCTTTAAAAGCTTCTTCGCCGTCTTTCAGGCTGATGGAATTCACAATGGCCTTGCCCTGCAAGCATTTCAGCCCGGCTTCGATCACATGCCATTTGGAAGAATCGATCATGACCGGGACGCGGGCAATGTCGGGATCCGCGGAAAGCAGGTTCAGGAACCTGACCATCGACTTTTCGGCATCGAGCATGGCATCGTCCATATTTATATCGATCACCTGGGCGCCATTCTCAACCTGCTGACGGGCAATAATCAGCGCCTCCTCAAATTTCTCGTCCCTGATGAGCCTGGCAAATACTTTTGAACCGGCCACGTTGGTCCGTTCTCCGATGTTGATGAAATTGCTTCCGGGGAAATAAACCAGCGGTTCAAGTCCGCTGAGTTTTAGGGAATCAGTCGGTGGTGGCATTTCCCTGACCGGAGCATTTTCCGCAAGCCTGGCAAATGCACGGATATGCTCCGGTGTGGTGCCGCAGCAACCTCCGACGATATTGATGAAGCGGTTATCCAGGAAATCCTTGATCTGAGATGACATCTCCTCCGGCGTATCGTCGTACTCGCCGAACTGGTTAGGCAGCCCGGCGTTGGGGTAAACGCTGGTATAGAAGGGCGCTTTGCGGGCGATCTCTTCGACGAACGGGCGCAGCTCTTTTGCCCCCAGGGCGCAGTTAAAACCGATGCTGAACAGGTCGACATGCGAAACCGAATTGAGGAAAGCTTCGACGGTCTGGCCCGAAAGGGTCCTTCCGCTGAGGTCGGTGATGGTTCCGGAAACCATGATGGGTATTTTAATACCACGTTTTTCAAGCAGATTCTGGATAGCAAACAGGGCCGCTTTGGCATTCAGGGTATCGAAGATGGTTTCTACTAATAAGGCATCTACTCCACCGTCGAGCAGGCCTTCAGCCTGGGTGTAATAGGCATTATATAGTTGTTCAAAGGAGATAGCACGGTATCCCGGGTCATTCACATCGGGTGAAAGTGAGGCGGTTTTATTGGTGGGGCCGAGAGCGCCGGCGACAAAACGCGGTTTAGAGGGATTATGCCGGGTGAATTCATCCGCACATGAACGGGCTATCTTAGCAGATGCAAGGTTTAGCTCGTAAGCCATGGACTCCATCCCGTAATCGGCCTGGGAGATTGCGTTAGCATTGAACGTGTTGGTCTCGATAATATCGGCGCCTGCTTCAAGGTATGCTGCATGAATTTCACGGATGATTTGCGGTTGCGTTATCGAAAGCAGGTCATTGTTGCCTTTCAGGTCGCGCTTAAAGTCGCGGAACCGCTCCCCACGGTAATCTGCTTCCGAAAGTTTATACCGCTGGATCATGGTTCCCATCGCACCATCGAGCACCAGCACACGCTCTGTTATTTCCTGATAAATATCCATTGAGATAATAAAATATTAAAAATTGAACTTTGGAACTTTGGAACCCTGGAACTTTGGAACCCTGGAACTTTGGAACCCTGGAACCCTGGAACTTTTAAAGTGCGCCTTCAGTAAAAGCAGTGCCGAAGGCTCAGTGCATGCACATAGGCATAGTCAGGGCAGAAAGGATTGGTGCGGTCATAATTTGCCGTATTAGGATGTGCAAAGATATTATTTAAATTGATTCTAAAATAGAAAAAATCACGAACTTAAACCTTAAACCTCAACACTTAACACAAATACTTTTAACCGTTGCCAATACTTTGATTGTTAAGAATTTCATTTATTCAGAAACGTAAAACGCGATGCTCGAAAAGCGAAACACGATTGCTGAATTTTATCATCAATCGTGCATCGTGTTTCGTGCATCGTGCATTTCGTGGAGTATACCGGAGTCGAACCGGTGACTTCTGCATTGCGAACGCAGCGCTCTGGCCATCTGAGCTAATACCCCGAAGAGGGTGTGGGTTTGTGTTTGGGTGTGCAAGTGAAGTGTGACTTTTGTTTTATATCTGGGTGTGCAAGTGAAGTGTGGGTGTGAAGTGCAAAATTAGTATTTTATTATACACCCCGAAATTCAGACCAATGGGTAAGAAGTACGAAGGTCATTTTACTCTTATTTTTTCTATTAGTTATTTCCAAATCAATCCTTTATCGGCAAAAATCCTTTTTCGCTTAATGACTTTATGATTCCGCGCAACAGGAAATTATTGTCGAAACGGATCAAATACTTCCTTGCACCTTCGCGCTCAGGCATTAGCATCTTCTTTTCAATCAGCTTTTTAATCTGCCGCGATATGATGGCATTGTCCTGCCCTACAAAAAATTCTTTAATATCCGATGCCTGGATAACAGGTTTATCAATTGCCCGTTTCAGAATTTTGGCCTCCACATCGGTAATGTATTTTCGTTCAAGCGAATAGGCTAGTGTCGGCAACAGGATTTCCTTTTTTAAGTAATTGTAATCCAGTAGCCTGTCAATTTTTTCCATTTCCACTTTCAGGCCTTGCAGGACATACCAGCACCATTGTAAAATGCCTTCATCTGTTCCCTGATCTGCTGCCGCAAGATGGCTGTAATAAGCATTGCGATCAATGCAAAATACCGCTGTGGGGTTTACGATCCTTCCGGCTCCCCCGCCAAAGCCAAACCTCATGAGCATGGCATGCGTGAGCATCCGGACCGTCCTTCCGTTGCCATCGCTGAATGGATGAATCCACACGAAACGGTGATGCACAATGGCCATCTTGATCAAATCATATTTAGAGCTGTCGGGATGATTGATAAAATCCAGCAGTTCCTGCATATACCCTTCAACCAGGTCATGACCGGGCGGCATGTGTGCCGCCCCGGTGATGCTTACATTGAGCTTCCGGTAGCTTCCGGTAAAAGCGACGCCTTCTTCAGAGGGAAGTCCGGCTGTAATAAGCTCATTCAGGCCTATTAAAAACTTACGATCGAAATGGTATTCATTAACGTTATCCTCGAGGTAAGCCATCGCTTTTTCAAGGTTCAGGATTTCCCGGATCCCTGATGAGACATCCGGGTTATTTTCAAGTTTTGTCTCTATAAATTCCGCTACAGTCGTGTTGTTCCCTTCGATCCTCGCTGAACCGATGCTTTCCAGCATATGAAAGATCTGCTTAAGCTGTGAGAAAACCATGGGATGCGTGGATCCGCTTAATTGCTTCTTTCGCAAATAATCCAGTTCAATGATCAGATCTGTCAGGTCAGAACCGAATGAAGGCTCTGCCAACTTTAAATCGTAATGAGTGAACTTAGCCTTTGACATTTGACAAACCGATTACAAACATTTGACAAATCTAAGAAATTTATTTGATATAAATGATGTTTAATTTATTATTTATCAATACTATGTAATATCTTTTCTTAGATTATCATTTTAATTAATATGATACAAACATTTGATTGTCATCGTCAATAATATTGACCTCTTCAAGGTTCTTTGTGTACCAAAAAAAGTGGCAATTATTTCACGAAGTTACACGAAGGGGTTTCTATACTTTGAAATCACAAACTGTGATATCAAGTTTTAAACAATTCGCAATGAAGCTCCCCGCCGCAAGCATCGGGGTATCTTTTTAACCGACGGGTTAACCCGTCGGTTATTATACTTTCGCCCCAAGGGGCGGGGAATTAACCCAACAAGATTAAAATACTTTCGCACCAAGGAATGAGGAATGAACCCGACAAAATTAAATTCAATTCTATGTGGCAGAAGGAGCTCCGCCAACCGGTGCGGCCATCCCGCCAAGTTCTTTATCGATATGAAAAAGCCCTGATTTATCATTGCCTGCTAACGCCATCTTATCCAGTATTCCGTTTACAAGGTTTTCTTCTTCCAACTGTTCGGTAATGAACCATTGCAGGAAATTGGCCGTGGTATAATCTTTCTCTGTCGTACTGACATGATAAAGTTCATTGATCGAAGCGGTTATATATTGCTCATGCGTCAGCACTTCCCCGAACATTTTATGCAATGATTCAAACTCGAATGGAGGCTGTTCGATCTGCATGAGAACTGAATATCCACCACGGTCATTCAGATAGTGAACAAATTTGAGCTGATGCATCCGTTCTTCGTCGGAATGCTTGTAAAGAAACGCTGCGGCGCCCTGGTAACCGTTCTTCTGACACCACGAAGCCATTGATAAATAAAGCCGTGAAGAATATTCTTCCTTCTTGATCTGTTCGTTGATTGCTTGTTCTACTTTTTTGGTAATCATGATGATAATAAATTAAGTTTGATTTTTAAGAATGACAAAGTTACGAATAAGAAGACAGAAGTCAGAAGACAGAAGTCAGAAGTCAGAATTATTTCACCACAGATTACACAGATTTACACAGATTGTTCACGGAAGCCTGGAGGTAGAGAATTTTAGTTCAAAGTGCAAAATTCAAAGTGCAAAATTGAAATTATTAAGTTCCAAAATGTCAAAATACTCCGAACTTTGAACTTTGAACTTTGAACTTTGAACTTTGAACTTTGAACTTTGAACTTTGAACTTTGAACTTTGAACTTTGAACTTTGAACTATCCTCTCAGCGCTTCCGCTCCACTCACAATCTCCAGCAGTTCTTTCGTGATAGCACTCTGGCGCGCCTTGTTGTACGACAGGCGAAGTTGTTTGAGCATTTCCTGGGCGTTTTCGGTTGCCTGCGACATGGCGGTCATCCTGGCTCCGTGCTCGGCCGCGTAAGAATCAAGGATAGTCTTGTAAAGCTGTACTTTCAACATTTTGGGAATCAGTTCCCTGACCAGAACCGACTCCTCCGGCTCAAAAATGTAAATGGCATTGTATTTTCCGGCTTTCACGCCAGGTGCAGATGCAACCGGAATGATCGGCAGGAACTGGTCGATTGTCATGACCTGCTGGCCGGCATTCTTAAAATGATTATAAATGATCTCGATCTTATCGTATTTTTTCATGGCAAAGGCTGCCATAAGTTCTTCAGCTATCGCAGTCGTGTTGGCAAACGTCAGTGCATCAAAAATAGCATGGTTGGCGTTAACAACGTTGAACTTGTTCTTTCTGAAAAAATCAATTCCCTTTTTACCGATGGTATATAGATCGAGATGGCCTTTCTGGTTTATTTCCCTGTAATTTTCATCAATATAAACTTTAGCGGCCTTGATCACATTGCTGTTAAAAGGGCCGCACAGGCCTCGGTTTGAAGTAACCACCAGAAGCAACACCTTCTGCACCGGGCGTACAGTAGAATAAACAGCCTCATCGGTATTATCCAGGCTCGAGCTGAGGTTCCCCAGGATTTCCCTGAGTTTTGCAGCATAAGGCGCCAGTGCCTGGACAGCATTCTGCGTACGACGCAACTTACTGGCCGCAACAAGCTTCATCGCGCTGGTGATCTGCTGCGTCGAATTGATCGACTCGATCCGGATTCGTACTTCTTTTAAACTAGCCACAAAACTTCGTTTTAGTTCAAAGTTTAAAGTTCAAAGTGCAAAGTTGAAGTTATTAAGTTAAAATTTTCAAATCACTTTGAACTTTGAACTTTGCACTTTGAACTTACTTTTCATATTTCTTCCCAATATCCTTCGCCGCCTCTTCCATCAGTTTGATGCTTCCATCGGTCAGCTTGCCTGCTTTAAGCTCGTTCAGGACATGCTGGTGGTGTTCTTCCAGGTGGTGCAGGTATTCGATTTCGAAATCCTTCACGCTGCCGATCGGTACATTTTTCAGCAAATTGCGTGTTCCCACGAAAAGAATGGCGATCTGCTTTTCTACTAACATAGTGTCGTGCAATGCTTGCTTAAGGATCTCCACGTTCCGTTTCCCCTTTTCGATCACAGCCTTGGTGGAAGGATCGAGGTCGGACCCGAATTTTGAAAAAGCTTCCAGTTCGCGGAACTGCGCCTGGTCGAGTTTCAGGGTACCGGCCACTTTTTTCATCGATTTGATCTGGGCCGATCCGCCGACGCGTGATACCGAAATACCCACATTGATGGCAGGGCGGATACCGGAATTGAACAAGCTGGTCTCGAGGAAAATCTGTCCGTCGGTGATAGAGATCACGTTGGTCGGGATATATGCTGATACGTCTCCTGCCTGTGTTTCGATTATCGGAAGTGCAGTTAAGGAGCCTCCTCCTTTTACCATATCCCTGATCGATTCCGGCAGGTCATTCATCTTTTTGGCGATTGCATCGGCTGAAATAATACGGGCGGCTCTTTCCAGAAGTCTTGAATGGAGATAGAATACATCTCCCGGATAAGCTTCACGCCCGGGGGGTCTTCTTAATAAGAGCGAAACCTCGCGATAAGCAACAGCCTGCTTTGAAAGATCATCGTAAATGACCAGGGCTGGACGACCGGTATCGCGGAAAAACTCGCCTATAGCGGCACCGGCAAAAGGTGCGTAAAACTGCATGGCAGCCGGATCGGAGGCGGTAGCTGCTATGACGATTGTATAAGGCATGGCGCCATGATCCTCCAGCGTTTTTACGGTCTGGGCAACAGATGAGCCTTTTGCACCGATAGCCACATAAATGCAGTAAACGGGTTTGCCACTCTTGTAAAATTCTTTCTGGTTGATGATGGTATCGATGGCGAT
>Ga0247841_10005793_pt1 | contig 19648 bp, 13 predicted proteins | sample LaCruzMarch2015__2_FD_192410 | JGI IMG/M metagenome (GOLD analysis project Ga0247841, IMG submission 192410) | Freshwater microbial communities from meromictic Lake La Cruz, Castile-La Mancha, Spain - LaCruzMarch2015_18m | ecosystem: Environmental > Aquatic > Freshwater > Lake | place: Spain... | reverse complement strand
CGAAGTATCCGAACCTCAAATACTTGATTTACGCTTACAGCAACAACAAGCTCCCTCCCACAACGACCGAAAAAATCCCGGAAGACATCATCGTGCAGTTCAGCCAAATGACTTCCCAACAGATGACGCCTGCTTCGATGGACGACCTGAAAGTCCGGGATGAATGGCTCGCGAAGATGCAAAATGACCAGATGCTTGTTTGCGATTACTACTATGAACACGCCCCTAACCGCGGGTTCCCTCCCATCCCGGTGATTTTCACCAAGCTCATGGAGAGAAGCTTCCAGTCCATGTACGGGCGGGTCGGCCTCGGGGTGTTTGTCTGTATCCCCTGGGATAACCAGAGCCCCCAATCCTTCCTTCGCCGTCCCGGCCTGTCCCATTTGATGCTATACCTTCACAACCGCTTCCTGTGGGACAGCCATCTCGATCTCCAGGCAGTCTTGGACGAGTATTATGAGAAATTCTTTGGTCCGGCAAAAGCGGAGATGAAGGAATTCTACGAGTTTGCCGAGAAGGTCTGGATGCGTCCCGGAGCGCGTGAGATCTCGGCGAACGGCGGCTTTCTCAAGCCGGAAGATGTGGGCGTGTATTTCGACATCCTGGGCCGGGCGCAGTCCAAGGCCGGTGAGGATACGATTTACCGCAAGCGCATCGACCTGATCGCCGGGGAAATGGCCCCACTAAAAGCACTCTTTGAGAACCTTCAGCGGAAGGGTGTTCCCATGGCAGGAATCAAAACCAAGGAGGACTTTGTCGCCGACGGCGATTTGACCAAGCCATTTTGGACCGCGCAACCGGACACGTTCAAGGAACTCCGTGATATGAACACCGGAGAACTCCCCACTCATGTGGAAACCCGTGCTTCCGTGCGCTGGCTCGCTCGTGATTCGAAACTGGTCATCGGGATCGAATGTCTGGAGCCCAAGATGGACAAGCTCGCGGCGAGCAAGCTCGACAGGGATTCCCGGAATATATTCGCGGGCGATTTCGTCGAGGTTCGTCTCGAAACTCCCCAAGGCATCCGGCCCCACATCGCCGTGAACCCGGAGGGGAGCATTCTGGACGAGAGCCCAACAGCCGATGCGGCAGAGCTGCCGCACTTTTACACGGTTGAGAATTTTGCGGTTAAGAAGCTGCCCGACCGCTGGACGGCGGAAATCGTCATCGATGCCAAGGCCCTCGGCGCAGAGATGCCCAGCAAGTCTTCGCCCTGGGGCATCGGGATCAACCGCCAGCGCATGGCCGGAAACAGTCCGGAGAACTACATGATCACGCCGAGTGGAACGAATTTCAAAGACCTGCGCGATCTGGGCAACCTCACGATCCGTTAGCGACTTAACCGAAATACCGGAATGGAATATCGCGCAGAGGCGCAGAGACGCAGAGAAAAGGAAGTATACGATAAATCAGGCTGCTATTCTCCGTGCGCCCGGCGGTTTTCTTCCACCTCTCCGCGACTCTGCGGGAGTCTTTTCACATCCATTTCCTTCTCAGGCTAAATACACCAACACATGAGAATTGACGCACACGTCCATGCCATGCACGCGGAGATGGGGCCGGAGGGCCGCCGGATCCCGCCCCTGATGTCTCCCTGGCGGGAAGCCGGTTTCACCGATGAGGAACTCCTGATTCGGAGCGGCGGGGTTCCGATCCGCAAATATCCGGACGACGTCAGCCCCATCCCGGCGGAGGAACACATCGCGCAGCACCGAGCGCGTGGGATCGAGAGGGTTGTCCTGCTCGACCCCCCGGAGGTCACCTTCGAAATCCAGCGCATTTTTGGAGACTTTGTCATGGCCTGCCCGCAAATCCGTCTGGACGAGACGACCCCGGCCGATATTGATGCCATTCTTGACCGCGGGGCAATCGGAATCAAATTCATCGCCCCGATGCATCCCTATGGATCGGATTGCTATATGCCCCTTTATCGTGCGGTGAGAAACAGAAATGCCCTCGCAATTTTCCACACCGGTTATCTCGCGCACCATTTCTTTGATCCCGGCGGCGTGTTACCCCGCTCCGCTCAAATCAACATCAATCACATGCGGCCTTCCGAACTCGACCGCGTCGCCCGTGCGCTTCCCGAACTCAAGATTATGATCGCGCACTTTGGAAATCCCTGGTGGGAGGAAACGCATGCGTTGATCAAAAACAACAAAAATACCTACGCGGATTTTTCGGGCGGGAGCGCTTACAAACGCTCGCTGGCCTTCTGGAGGGAACTGTTTGCCCCCGACGGAAAACTGGATGCAAAGTGTGTTGCAAAACTTTGCTACGCAGCCGACGGCTGGATGTTTCATGTCGGCATCTTCGAAGACGCCCCGCTTCAGGAGTTTTACGACCGGCTCTACGAGACTTTGGGCCTTCCCGACGACCTCCGGAAGCTCATCGACCGCGAGAATATCCTCCGTTTGGTCGACCCGCTTCAAAAATAATCCCGTAGCCGCCGTCGTGAGACGGTGGTCCACTCTGCACATTGCGCAAGATTTCCGAAACGATACAGGGCCTCACACGAAGGAAGGGAAGGAAGGAAAGGTGAAGGATTGCCGATTGGTGATTTTGAATTCTCTGCCGCTTTGCGGCTCAGTGGTAATGTTTTTGCCTTTCCCCTCCTTCTCATCCTTAGCGTGAGGCCCTCCGCCTTTGGATTGGGGCTATGTGGCCTTTATTATCCTAAATCCCGCAGTTGAAAAGCAGCGAGGGGGGAGACAATTTTCAACCACGGATGACACGGAGAGGCACGGATGAAGAGGAAAAGAGGGATCAGTTGGAGAGGCGTTTGATTTGAAGCCTGGCCTATTTGAAATTGAGGAGGAGAGCAGTTTTCAGGCCGGTAATGTTGAGGTAGCCAAGAATCTGGGCGATGTGGGTTTCGTTGAAGGAATTGACCACCTTTGGATCGACTATGACGGTATCGTTGACAATGAGATCGGGTATGAGCGTGCCAATGAGCTCTTCGTCGTAAAGGACGGGGTGTTGCTTTTGCTGATCGCAAACAAGGCCTTGCTTTGCGAGTTCGATGACGAGGGCTCGCTCGTAGAGCTTTTCATCCAGACCGGGCTTGAGCTTGTTGAGCACATTCATGGCCGCACCAATGATGATTTCTGTAAGCTGTTCGTCATTGGTGAGCATGGCATATCGTTACAGCAGCCGCCATTTCTATGGAACCTCCCATTTACAATTATCCGTGCCTATCCGTGCCCATCCGTGGTTCTATTGCTTCAGAAAATTCAGCTCTCCCACTCACCCTTTGGGTGATCTTTGTTCATTGGTTCATTCTTTCATAACCCGCTCATCTTCATGCCATTCAAGACATTCATGGTGAATCCAACTGCGGCTTATAGGATTATAGGGTGGCTCCGCTTTTATCCTGCCTTATTTTGCGCAGCAAAATATTTTAATCCGGCGGCGCTGGCGGTTATTTCTCACCGGGTCCCGTTGCCCACGAACCCGATCCTGGCACCGGCTTCCGCCGGATTAATGCGGCACGGTCATAGAGAGGCCACCATCAACCACAAGCTCCGTTCCAGTGATGTAAGAAGCACGGTCGGAGGCGAGAAAGATCGCCGCCTCCGCAACATCCCAGGCAATGCCCATCCGTCCGAGAGGGACAACCCGGTTGCGCCGCGCCCGCATCTCTTCGATCGAGCATCCCTGGTAGGCGTTTTTGAGATAAATCTTGATCCGCGGAGTATCAATGAGACCGGCGACAATCGTGTTGGCACGGATCCCGAAGGGGGCCACCTCGATGGCGAGGGCTCTGGTAAAGTGCAGCGCAGCCGCCTTCGTTGTGGCGTAAACGAGTGAAGAGTATCCAAGGTGACGCTTCGCCGCGATCGAGGATGTTGTCAGGATCACCCCCCTGCGGCGCTTTTTCATTCCCGGCAATACCGCCTGTGTCGTGACATGCAGCGCTGTGACATTTGCATCCTGAATGCGGCGCCATTCGGCGGGAGTTGTCAGCGAAGGGTCTCCTCCCTTTGCCAGACCGACATTGTTATGCAGAACGTCGATCACCCCGAATTCTTTATTCACCGCCTCGATCAATCTCGCGATGGATGTGTCGTCCGTTACGTCCACACAATAGGATTTCGCGTGGCCGCCGGAACGCTCGATGATCCCGGCGGTGTCTTCCGCTGCCTCCCGATTGATGTCGGCCACGGCGACAAGAGCACCTTCCCGCGCGTATACTGCGGCAATCGCTTTCCCGATGCCCCAGCCCGGCGCTATCGTCCCCCCCCCGATAACCAAACAGACCCGGTCCCGAAGCAGGTCTGACCCGCCGGTCAGCCGGTTTCCCGAATCCTCAAACGTTTCCTGCTCCTCTTTCAAACTGGCTGTTGTCATTTTTGCTGAAAAATCTTGGGGGACTTGGCTGAAGTGCGGCTGCCGCACAAAATGCAAGTATTCGAACATTCTTGGCGGTGGCTTGTTTAAGTCAAGTTTTTCGCTCCAAAATGTTGAGAATCAGTCCAGATTCAAAGTTTGCCCGCGAATGAAGCCAATAAACGCGAATAGGATGAGGAAGATGGAAGAGTTGGCACGGAACAAGAGGCCGCCTCCCTGTTTTGGAAGTCCTGCCCATTCGCGGGGATTCGCGTAATTCGCGGGCACTTCCGGCGTCTTAGAGATCGAATCCAAATTTGCCTACGAGGGTAGTATTGTTTTTAACCCCTTGGCGCTCTTTGCACGAAAGTCCTGTTTTTAATTCAAATGCCCTGGGGACCTTCCCGGGAGGGATCGACCTCACCGGTTTTGGCGTTTTCTGAACACCCGACCAGACGTCGCAGCGGATTGACTTCCATCTTGCCACGCCGCGGGGATTCCCTGATTTCTTCGACATGCCGCACAGCCGCCAGCTTTTCGAACTTCCGCCCAATCGCGTCTGGCGGGCTTACACGGGTGGGAAGCTTCTCGACGGGATCGAGGGCAAAACCGAGCCGTGTGATTCGAATTTTCCTGAGGATTGGATCGGATCCGCACCGCGCGCGACAAACGCCGGACGCGAAGATATCGACGAGGGTGCCGGCATCGCACGAGGTGCTGACGGAGTGGAGGTGAGAATCGACTCCCTGCTGGCGCAGGATCCCGGGGGGGTTCTCGGTCTGGCGCACGTTGCGGCTTTCGGAGTTCACCCGCAACTGCTTGTCAAGTACCTCGACTCCGCGGTGCGGCTTCACTTGCAGGCGCATCCCTCCGTGGCCTGGTCGCGGCAGCATCTCGGCGACGACAAGGGGAAAACGGAGGCCTGGTGGATTCTCGGCTGCCGCGGCCCGGATCCATACGTCCACATCGGTTTCCAGCGCCCGCCGGAGCCGGGGGCCTGGGGACGGATGATGAAGGACCAGGACATCGCGGCCATGCTCGCCTGCTTCGACAAGATCCCAGTTGTCCCCGGCGAGGTTTTGCTCATCCCCGGCGGGACACCGCACGCGATCGGCGAGGGGGTTTTCCTGCTCGAAGTGCAGGAGCCAACCGATTACGTGGTAAAGACCGAATTCGAAGTTGCCGGCATCAGGCTCGACGAACAAGCCGCGACGATGCGGCGGGGTGTTGAGGGTGTGCTCGATCTTTTCGATTATACGGCGTATTCGAGTGCTGCCGTGAAGGCCGCGTTCGGCCCCCGCCCGCGAGTGCTGGCCGAGACGGAGAGTGGGCGCGAAGAGATGCTGCTCGGGCCGCCGCAGACCGACCGGTTCGAACTGCGGCGAATCGAGGTTGAGGGAACGTTCCAAGCGGCGACCGACTCGCGTTACTCGATCCTGGTCGTGCTCGAAGGCGGGGGTGCAATCCGCGGCGGCGGCGGCGGATTGGGGGTTAAGCGCTGGTCCAAAGTGCTCGCGCCCGCCTGCCTCGAGGCGCTGACGTTCGAGGGGAACATGACCCTGGCGCGCTGCCTTCCACCGCTCCCACCGGTGCCAGGGCAATCGCATTAAAAATGGGGAATTCCGCGCCAGCACCAGCGCGATAGCGCCGTTGCAAAGGGAAACTCGAAAGTGCCGCCGGGAGGCAACCGGAGCGAAGCGAAGAAAGCCCGCCAAGGGTTTAAGAGCGATTCTGGCCCCGCAGGCGGAGGAAGTGCCCGCCAATGACGCGAATCAGCGCGAATGGGAAGGGAATTGCATAACAGGAATGCGGGCTCGCGTTACCTGCCAACTCTTCCACTACCTCATCCTATTCGCGTTTATTGGCGTCATTCGCGGGTAAGCTTTGGATCTGGATGCTCTCAAACCCTTGGCGGGCTTGAGATCGAGTATCTGCATTTTCAACGAAGCGAGTGCCCTGCGAACGGGCTTGCCATCCTGGATCGAGTTTTCCGACTCATAATAGGTGAGCAGGAGTTTGTTCTCGAAAAAGAGCATGCTTGTATAGCAGTGGTCATGAGACTCGTCCTCGAGGTTTCCCAGGACCTGCCAGGTGGCGGCATCGTCGTCGCTGGCAGCGAGGGTTAAGGGGGTGCGGGCATGCCAGAAATGTTCAGCGTCGCCGAAGGCGATGTGCCTGCGGTTGTTGAAAACGCAGAGGAGCCGCCGACTTCCGGGAATGCGTCGGATCGACTGCGGGCTGCAGGGAGAGACGATATCGGTGGCAGCCTTCAGTTCCGTCCAACTCGTCCCGCCATCTGAGGAAAAAGACTGATACATATAGGCGACAAAAGTCCGACAATAGAGCAGGAGCCGCCCGTCGGCCAGTTCTTCGACCCCGGGTTCCTGCTCCTTGGCGTAGTAATCGCACCCGTCTTTCCACGCCTGGCCCGCATCGGGGTGCATGGCGTGCGGAGGGGTGAGATTTTTATCGAGGATCTTGATGCGCTCCGAGATGGTCCACGTGACTCCGTCGTCGTCGGAATAGAACATCGCCAGCGAACAGGGGCGGCTCTTGTCCCCGCGGTCCGGATAAAGCGCCGCGGGAATGGCCAACCGACCGGAGGAGAGGCGGCGAAACCTGTCGTTGTTCACCACGATGAACTTTTCTTCACAGCAGGTATTGACTTGGACCGGGCGGGACCACGTTCTCCCTTCGTCCGCGCTGCGGCTGAAGAACAGGTCGTCCTCATCCCTGGCGGTCCGCCGGAGAAAGATGATTCCCAGGTCACCATTTACGAGACGCTCCAGGCCGGGATTGATTTGATTAACTGCATCGCGATCCTCCAAGATCACCCTCCCGTCCCGGATCTCACCAGTGAGCGGGTCGAGGATTCCGCCAAAGAGGCATGCGGAGTCATGGTCCGCACCACTTCCGCGGAACTGGTTATGGATGAAAAGGATGGTTCCGTCCTTGAGGGCACTCGCGGATCCTTCTCCGGATCTGGGAATCTGAACGGTGTGGGGGACGATGATCCGGCGGTTCAAGGCGGGAAGGAGACCGGTGTTAGTCATGGGATTGGAATAGAGAGCGCCGTCATGGAAAGAGAAATTCTCAACCTTCAGGCTTCAGGATAAGGTGGTCCACCCCGCAGGGGCGCGGAAGCCTTAGACACAGGTGACCGTTGGCATCGGAGACAAACTCCCCGAACGGCTGTTTATTCAGGCTTGCCGAGTAGCTGGTATTTCCCCGGCCCATGTTGACCAGAACATCGTGGGAGGAGCACTCAAGGCACGGGGCGCTAAGGCATAAACCGAGGGTATCATTTTGTTGATCGACGACTTTCCTGAGAATCGCCACATCAAAGAGAGTTGTGACCCGGTATGTCTCGAAGTAGGCCGCTCGCATGGGAAGCAGAACCGCGCTCAAACCTCCAAAGTTCGGTGTGCCGTTCATGAGACCCTGTGCGATCATGATGTGCTCGCCGAGGTAATGTTCCGAATCAGAGAACTTCTGCCACGATTTTAGAATCAACTCTGCCACTTGCCGCGCCGCGGCCGGCTCTCCGGCCTCGAGCAGGCCCTTCCATAAATACCAATGCATTACCGGCCACACTCCACCGTTCCAGTAGCCATTCGGGTTGTATGATGGGGCAAGCATATCCACGGAGGAAATGCCGTGTTCGACAAGAAATCGCCTGGGATCCATCATTTGGCTGATCAAACGTTCCTTGTGAGTGGTGAGTCCGGCGAAAAGAGGCAGGAACGCGCATGCACTCGGATCCCCCGAACTTCCGTCGAACACAACCCGCTCAACACCTGTCTCCGTGCGACGGAGCCATCCATAGCGCCCGCTCTCCTCATCCCACATCCGGTTCTCGATCACACCCGAGAGGATTTCCGCATCCGAACGGAAGATTGCGGCGTCCGTCTCGTGGTCCAGGAGGATTGCGATGTTCCGCATGATTCGGGACATGCGCAGAACCTGCGGCATGAGGATGATGGAATACAGGCCTTTGCTTGTCAGGTTGCACTCCTCGGCCCATCGCTGAATCGGATGGTCGTCGATTCCGAGGTTGTAGTTGTAGGCATAGGTGCTAAGGGTTCCCTCGTTGTGCAGGTTGACCTGACTGCCCGGAGTCCTGCCCATATAAAAGTCGTACATTCGTTTGGCACCCGGATAGACTCCGGCCAGATTATTCAGATCCTGAGTCGCTTGATAGTAATCCCAAATCGCATACAAGGATGTGGGAACCGGTGACCCACAGTAGACCAGAGGAAAGTCATGACCTTTGTCCGCAAAGAAGTAGGCCGCCTGCTGCAGGGCCAGATCGGGGGCAAATGCCGCCAGCCCCACTGCAATGAAGCCTCCGTCCCAGGAGTAGGGTATCGGAAAATATTTTGCGGGAACGTAGTAAGGCGATGCTTTGCCAAACAGCCGCATCGGGTAATTCACATTGAAAAGAAGAATATCGGCCAAGCGGGAAGCCAGTGCCGAATAGGGTCCGGTCAATGACACCGGCAATTGTCGGCGGCCTTCCGGCATAGGAACGGCGGTCGCCTCATCCAGCCCGATCGTGAAAGAAACCGTTCGCTCATCATGGGCAGGGACGGTTATGGGGGTGCTCTCGATCAACCCCCATGGGGAAGCTTTTGAATCGCGAAGTGCCCTTGCCGGGGGCATTCCCTTTGCCTCACGCAAGTGGGCAACCAGAGAACCCGAACCGCTCCGGGCGCGTCCCGGCCCCTGATCCGGCGTGATGGTCATCTTCCGTCTTTCATCATCCGGGAGGCAGATCTTGAATGTGGACGAATTTCCGTTGGAGGAGTCCAGCCTGACGAAGGCATCCTCGCGAACGGGCTGCTCGATGATGGCAGGACGGGAAAGCTCTTCCTGGTCGCCCGGCAGGAGCCCTTCACTGAAAATCATGCCATCCAGCCAGATCCGTGCCGTGTCATTGCCGGGGGCTTCCGGGCAGCGCAGTTCGATGGTAACTTCAGTCCCGGGAACGCAACCGACTGCCACCCGAAGCAGTCGCCATTCCTCGTAGGCATCACGGTTCTTTCCCCAGCTTCCTCCGGGAATCTCCCAGGTCCTGGGAAAGTGGAACTTCGTGACCAGTCCGTTCACCCGAAGCTCCCAGGCCGGATTGAGTTCGCCATACTTGATATATCGGAAATACAGAAAACCATCCTTCAGTGGTCTGGGCAGAGTCGTGCGGTATTCCACGCAATCCCCGTGCCATCCACCGAAGGCCTGGGCGAGAACCTCATCTTCAATCCCCCAGGAAAAGCTGCGGGTCAGACATTGTCTGCATCCGAGGGCAAAGGTCTTTTGATAAGCCTGAATGCTCACATAGTCACGGGCCGGGATCCACCATGAGCGCAGGCCTTCCTTCAAATGGATTTTCCTGGTCGTGTCGGAGACTGTCACTCCGAGCCCATAATAATATTCCCGCGCCTCACCGGAGGCATTTTGGAAGGTTATCTCGCAGCGCACCCGTGCGCTGGATTCAACGGTGAAACGGGCGAGCGCCGTGTCGCCATGAGGTTCGAGATAATACCTTATTGAAAAGGATGAGTAATCCGGAGAAACCTCTTCAGGAACCGCGCTCACCACGGCCCGGCGGTTGCCGTCGGTTATGGACTGAACATAATCGAATGCGCAGTCGGGCAGAACCAGCGACTCCGGTGCAATGCGTCCCGCGAAGAGGGCAAAATCCGCCATTGATCCCCGGGAGGCATTCAGAATACGGGAAATCCCGAGGTAAAAAGGTGAGAAGGGACCCCATGGGGATTTCAAATCCAATTGTCCTGTCATGGTTCGATGCTCTTCCCGTTCCCCGACATGCACAATTTGATTTCGCTGGTAACGTTATCTGACCCCTGTTTGCAGGGTCGGGATCGATGTGGGAGTGTGGCTATTTATAGAGCTGCCATGAATCCTAGGCAACCCCATTCGGCCCTTGTTGCGTTCGGGAGGCCTACTGGAGCATCGAGCTGAGTGCTTCCTGATTTTTTTGCAACTTGGGCAGGTAATGCTTGAGCATTTGACTGGCATTGGTGCGGTGGGTCTGCGAGGTCACGCAGATCGATGCCACGGTATGTCCCATCGAGTTGTACACCGGGAGAGCCAGAGCAATGAGACCGAGCTGGAGTTCATCCTTCACCAGGCAATACCCGTCGGTCCGCACTTGGGTCAACTGCTGGCGGAGCTTGGGAATGCTGGTGATCGTGTGCTCGGTGTATTCCGGCCGCGGCACGCTGGCCAGGCGGTTGTCCGCGTCGGCCGGATCCAGTGAGGCGAGCAAAACCCTGCCCAGCGCGGTGCAGAAAAGCGGGAGGCGGGTTCCCACATTCACGTTGATCGAAAGAATGCGCTTAACGGCCGCCCGTGCCACATAAACCATCTCGTTTCCATCCAGGGTGGCAGCCGAACTCGACTCCTTGGTTTCTTCGGAAAGGCGTTCGACAAATGTCTGAAGGATTTGCGGCATTGTCGTTGAGGACAGGTAGGCGAAGCCCAGCCTCATCGTGTGAACCGTGAGCCGGAAAAACTTTCCATCGTAATCGGTGTAGCCAAGATGGGTGAGGGTGAGCAGGCATCGGCGTGCCGCAGCCCTGGAGAGACCAACCGCCTGGGCCACCTCGGCGATGGTCAGCTTTTGGTGCTTCGCATCGAAACATTCGATAACCGCAAGGCCCTTTTCCAGGCCGGCAAGGTGGTTGCGCTGGTCGTAAGGTTTTTTCATCAGATATCTGTGCGGTATACGCACTTGGCCTGAATAAGGCAAGCCTCCATTGCGTAATTAACGGCGACACAACACGACGGCTCGCGGAGCCCGCCGAGCGGCCGCTGAATGCCCTGTAGCCACGGAATGAACTCGGAGTAACCCGGTTCTGGCCACGGCCTTGTGCCCGTCCGCTTAGCGGGCTTCGCGAGCCGTGGTGTTCGCCGTGTGGGAAGAGGGAGTGAGGGCGCCCCCGCCCTCAGGTAGGAAAAGGTGGACGAGGGCGTCCACCCTCCCTGAAGGATTTCATGGTTAAGAGACGAACTGGCTCCGGGATGCTTGACAGGACTCGTGGCAGGCCTGATTTTTGCACCAGAGCGTGGTGGGTGCGGGCCGCAAACTCACCCATTCAACAACCAGTAATAATGATGACACCCATTGCAACTTTCGGTACGGATGCGGCAACCGGTTCCGCGGGGGGGGCGGCTCCGTTGTATTACCGGATGCCCATAGGATTCGGACCGTTCCCCGGCCCACGGCAGATCCCCGGTCCCGGACGGCGCATGCCGGGCGCGAGCCGCCGCACCACCGCTTCAGTGACGTGCGCAACCGAGATGGACGCCCTACGTAAGTTGCTTCCCTCTTGCTTCGAGCCGGGGGCAGCCCCGACAGTCACGGTTGAGGTTCAGCAAATCGAGAATCTCGACTGGCTTGCGGGCCGCGGTTACTCGACGCTCGGGGTCAAGTTTCCCGCCACGTTTCAAACGAGCACGGAAGTGATCGAGGGGGATTTTTTGGCGGTGCTTTGGGAGAACCTTGCGGATCCAATCATCAGCGGTCGCGAGGAATTGGGGTTTTCCAAGCTCTGGTGCGAAATTGAAGAGACGGTCCGGATCGGCAACCGGAGAAAATTCACCGGCCAATGGTTGGGCCATGAGTTCGTGAAGATTGAACTCGTGGGTCTGCGTGAGACGGAAGGGCCGGTCCCTCCTCGAAGGCCGCTCTTTCACTACAAATATATGCCGAGGACGGGATGTCCCGGCGAGGCCGACGCCGCGTATCCGGTGATGACACCGGCGGAGAACCCCGAGCTTGTGGTGGACCGGCGCTTTTCCGCCGATGGGAGCTTCGAATTCCGGGAATCAAGTTGGGAGGAATTGCCCACGCTCTTTCATATTGTCAATTCCTTTGCAGGACTGCCCAACAAGGGGTTCCTCGGGGCGAGCCTGGTGTATTCGCACGGTGGCAAGGATCTTTCCGACCAGATGATTCTTAACAGCCAACAGCCTGTCGGACTTCGAATATAGCGACTGCTATTTTTGGGCTTCTCACTTCTCTAGTAACGATACAATTGAAACCACGGATTTCACGGATGACCACGGATAAGACCAGGCTTCAAATCCAATCTATGAATTCACTGTTCCCCAATCCGTGCTCATCCGTGAAATTTGCCAGCAGGGAAGAGACTTAGTATTGGCTGGCTGTGTCGCTTCGCTCCGCTGTGGTTAATACCTTCTGAATCGTGCCGACTCAGCGCCTCCGCGCGGGAACCTTCCACTGAAAATAGCTAAGAACCAAATTTGCGACGCAGGCTGGCGGAGGCTTCTTTTGAGGCGTTGGCCAGAAAGCCGACGTCAACCCCGCCCACGATGTAATCATAGCCCAGTTCGACGCAGCATTCGGCGATGCCCTCGCCAACGCCAACGGCCATTCCCTTTTTGCCATGATTCCGGCAGGCTTTGCTGACCTTTTCCAAAGCATCACCAAGCGAATCCATACAGCGCGGGTGATCCATGGCGAGCCCTTTGCGGAGCATGTAATCGTCGGGACCGAGGAACAATCCATCGACTCCAGGGACGGAGGCAATCTCGTCCGCGCGCTCGACGGCCTCCGGGGATTCAATCTGGCATATCAATTCCGTGGAGGTGTTTGCGCCAGTAACAAAAAGGCGTCCCCCGAGATCTATGCAGCGCCGGCCCCCATACGAACGGTCTCCGACCGGGGGAAACTTTGCGGCACTCACCAGTTTACGGGCGGCTTCGGCATTTTCCACCTGGGGAACGATGACTCCATCCGCAGCCATGTCGAGGGCCACGGAGATGGCGGAGGGATCGTGTCCCGCGACCCTCACGAAGGCCTTCCTGCCGATAAAGTTGCAGGCCCGGACCATTGCGAGTGCATCGGTATAGGTGCCGATCTGCCCGTGTTGTTGATCGATCCAGACCCAATCCCAATCCGGCCCGATCCGCTCGATCACACCCGGGGATGGATACATCACGCACAACCCTATCAACGGGGACTTTTTCATGAAGCTAAGGGACGGGGGAAGTTTTCGGGTCGAGGTAAGGCAACATGTCAAGAAAGCAGAGGTTGCTGTGATAGAGCGGGTCCCCCTCTGGCACGGAAGGCGGAGTATCCATTACGGCACCGTTCTCACCGCTTCTGGTTTGATAAGGAAACAGCATCAGGTCCGGGTTGAGGTAATGGGTGAAATAGGCGTTGTGGCACTTTGCGAATGCATCCAGACATGCCGTGCGCTTCTCCGGGTCATCCGCAGCCAAAGCGGCGAAAAACGCTCCGCGCATGGTTTCCGGCAGGTTCCACCATGGCATCTCCGAGTCGATGATTTCCCCGGTGCGGTTGTTGACGGCCTTGTACATTCCCCCGTGGCGGTCGTTGAATCCGGCCCCCATCGCGCTGAGGAGGATATCCGGCATCTCCCTTTTGGCACGCGCAAAGAGGCACCGGCGCGACTCATCCATCCCGCTGCCGTCACGCTCCATGGCATAGACTGCCGAGAGCCCGAGCCCGACAAATTCCGTGCAGTGTCCGGGATCCAGAAGCTCCCCTCGATCGAAGGTGTCGGGGTCGATGTATTCGCTGAAGCGTCTGCCTGCCGGATCCCAGTGGTGATCCAGCACAAAGCTTAAAAAATTGCAGGCGTGGGTGAAAAACGTTTCCTTCCCGGGCACGCTTCGCAGAGCAAAGAGCCTTGGCACCGAGAGGAAGAGCATGCGCATTCCCTGGCTGAGGCCCTGGGCCGGAAGCTTTGCGCCCTCAAGTCCAAAAAGCCCCTGCTGCACCCGCTCCGCAACCCTGCCGAGCATCTCCATGCCGGCCTGACGCACCCCGGGATCCGGGCTGAGCAGGAGTCCCTTGGCGCAGAAGAGATCGCCGGCACCGGTCCATTCCGGGTTTGGAGTCGGCGAGCCGGGGATGAGGGCGTAGGAGCGATCCACCAGAAAGGGGCACCTTCCGCCGTGGAGTGAGATAATGTTGAGGATGGCTCCCGACATTTCAGAAATCAGGCGGGGGAAAAGGTCCCTGGCAGCTTGTTTTTCTTCGGATGAAAGCTCCAATTGATCGAGGGCTTCGAGGTGGAGGACCAGTGCCTCGGTGCCCCTTCCCAAAAACCAGGGATAGATCCTTTGGCGGCTTTCCGGCGGCAGGTCTTTGCCGGTATTGGGGTTGAACTTCGTGTCGATGTAAGGCCATTCCATCGGCCGGGAGTGGCGGCGAAGGATGAGACGGATCCCCGGCTCAACCGAATTCTCCAGGAGCCGTCGCCGGTAGGTGTCCGAGCAGAGAGACTCCAAAGTGGGAGACGATATCACGTTGCTCATGGTTTGCGGAGGGTGGATGAAGTGGATGTCCTGCCGCTCACTGGCGAAGTTGTCGCACATCCACGAATTGACCATTTTCGGCCGAGGCCTTGGCTGCCAGGCACGCATAGACACTTTGCAGTCCGGCATCCAGAGGAGCGATTGAGGAAGCCCCATCCCTCACCATCGCAAGGAAGTTCTCTGCCAACAGGGTATCTCCCCCAAAGTGCGCACCTTTGCCTTCGATGGCGACGGTCGAGTTGAGCGGCTCACGATGCCTCGTCCCACGGATCTCCCCGGTGTAAAAGTCGAACTCCACCATGCCATGAACTCCCGAAATCACGGCCCCCCGCTTGGCTCCGCGCTTGGAGAAAAACACCTGAGTATAAACGCCCTTCAACCCGTTGGAAAACTCAAGCAGCACGCTCGATGAGTCCTCGTTCATCCCCGTTTCCGGAGAGCCGATGTCCGCGAAATAGAGCACATCCGGGTCCGGGGGCTCGGGCTTTTGGCTGAGGTCCCTGTGGACCCGCCCGCAGGAACTCATTGCCGCAACCCGGGTGATCGGAGCCCCGGCCAGATCGGCAAGGTAATCGAAATCGTGGGTGGCCTTTTGAATGAAAAGCCCTTGGGTTACTTTGTAATCCCGATACCAACCGTTGAAATAGACATCTCCGTAGGGGACGTAGTTGACCGCCAGAAAATGCTCAACGCGGCCCGTTGTGCCAGCGGCAACCATCTTCTTCGCCTGCTCCCACACCAACGAAGCACGCAGGGGAAAGCTCACAAGGACAGGACATGGATTGCTTAGGAAGGCTTTTTCCAGAGCAATCGCATCTTCCATGCACGTTGCCACCGGCTTCTCCAGAAAGAGGGGCAAGCCGCAATCGGCCGCCTCGATCGCGAAGTGGGCATGACTGTCACATCGCGTGCCAATCGCCAAAGCATCCGGCCTCACACCTTCAACCATCTCCCGGACCGTATCGAACACCCGCACCCCCGCCCGATCTTTCTCCGGCACGCGCTCCAACGCCGCTGCCGGGTTCGAATCCAGCAATCCCACGACCGCAAGTTCAGGCTCCGCCTTGAGCAGGAGATTCAAGACGCTGTTCATCCTTGCTCCGAGTCCAATGATGCCAAGTTTCATGTTGTCAGCCTAATCCGGCTGGTGCCGGTGCCAAGGGTGGGGATTCTAATAATTTTGGATTTTTAATTCTAAATTTTGGATTTGGGACACGGAGCAGCTGGCCAATGGGCCTCAGAGCTCTCAACCCAACATTCCCTTGCGTCCCCCAATGAGCAACCAGCTTTCTCCGTAGATCGGGTCGGACATTCAAAATCAAAAATCCAACATCCAGAATCATATCTATCGCCGCCGGATTAGAAAATTTTGCTGCGCAAAATGAGGCAGAACACAGACGGAGCTAAAACGGAAGGCCGAACAGGCAGAGGGGAAAGCAGTCAAGATTGTCCTGTCTTAAACCGGTATTTGGCTAATGCTGCCGGGGCCGCCGGCGACCGGCCAACAGCAGGCCAAGGCCAAGTAGCAGAGTCGCTGTGGACGGCTCGGGGATGACATTCAGGTAGATATCCCCGAGGTCTCCGCCATTGCCGGCAGTTCCCACGATGAAGTTTGCCGTCGGGCCGCCTGTGAAGTTGCTCGCAGTGAGTCCCGAAGTCACCAAGCCCGTCGTTCCATTGTAGGTCAGGTTGGTCCAGGTCGTGGCATTGAGACTCGTGTCAAACAGCTTGTAATAACCAACACCCGTCCCCGTGTTGCCGAAGTCGATATTATTGCTGTTGAACACGAAGTCGCCGGCGGCGTCGCTGGTCAGAACGAGGAGGTCGCTGCTGCCGGCGGCGATTGTGCCAATGTTGGCATTGGCGGTTCCCAGATCGAACTTGAAGGTCGCGTCGGTGAGCATCGTCACGTTGCCCGTGGTTCCGCCCAGAGCGATGGTCATGTTGCCAATTCCGGTTGCGCCGGGGGCGAGGATTCCGTTGGCACTTACGCGGATTCCGTTCGCTCCGGTTGGCGCGATCCGTCCTGTGCCGCCGAGGGTGGCCGTGCTGCTGACGTTTACTGTTCCTGTGCCCGTGCCGCTGCCCGTGGTGTTTGTTACGAGCAAGGTGCCCGCGTTGATCGTGGTGTTGCCGGAGTAGGTGTTGGCTCCGGAGAGTTCGACGGTTCCGTTGTTGCTGCGGTTAACCGCTCCGACCGTGGTGTTGGAGAGGTCAGATTTCGTCAGCGAGGTGACGGAAGCGGCGGCGCCTGTGCCATTGTTTGTAATCGTGCCGGAGAAGACGGTTGTGCCCCCACCTGCCTGGAAAACGTTGAACGTGTTCGCTCCGGTGCCCGAGTTGTCACCCAGGTTCTGCGCGGTCACGTTGCCGGTAAAAGTCGCGGTGCCCGAGGTGTGGATGCCGCCGACGGTGAGAACCCCCGTGGCGGCGCGATCGAGGGATATCGCGTTGTTGAATGTGCTGGCAGTGCTCGTGAGCAGGGCCGCGCTCAGAGCAAGCGTTGTGCCGCCGTTGTCTCCGAGTGCCACGGTGGGTGTGTTGGAGGTTTGATTTCCCAGTGCATTGGAGTTGCCCACGATCAGCGCGATGGAGTCCGAAACCGCAATCTCATTGAGGCCGCTGCCGGCTCCCGTGAGCCCGCTGTTGTTGCCGCTGAGCGTGAAATCGAGCATGCGCGTACTCGCTATAGGTCCCCCGCTGAAGACGAGGCCGCGGGCATTCGTGGCGGCAGCGTTCAGGTTGCCGCTGATATTGCCGGAGAAAGTGTAGGAACTGTTGGTGATCGTCGAAGACTGGGACCCGATACGAAACGAGTCGGTCGCTCCTGTGCGCGTGCCGATGCTGATGGCGTTGGCGAGCGTGCTGCCGGTGGTGACGTTACCAAGCGAGAATGCTGTCGTCCCCGTTCCGCCCGTGCCGATCTCCAGCGCTGCCGAGCCGAAAGCAGTCAGCGTTAAGAGGCTCGCCCCTGCATTGGCTCCGAGTAGAATTGTCCCCGTCCCCGCTCCCCCGGTCCCTCCAAACTCGTAGTCGTTGGTGTTTGCTCCGTCGTTGAGGGTCAATGTCTGTCCAGCGGCAACTGACACGCCGCTTCGTGGCGAGATTTGGCCTCCGCCCCACGACTGATTGGCACTTGCACTTACCAGGAAATCCATAAAACGCAGGACAAACCCGCCGGAATTGTTGATGCCGCCCGCCCCGATCGTGATGGGTGAGCCGCTGATCTGTAGTGTCGCATTTGTCGTATTGACAAGGCTGTTGATGCTCAGCGCGCCCATGTTCTGATTGGTTGGTGCACTGCCGGTGTTGTTCAGGCTGATATCGGCCGTCCCGTTATTTACGGGGACCGTGTTGAGGTCCCAGTTATTGCCCGAATTCCACAAGGTGGCGGTTCCCCCGCCGTCCCATGTCCAGGTTGCAGATTGCGCAGTGGGCAGGAAGAGAAGAAGGAGCGGAACAGATACACGAAGTGCAGAGATGAGAATTTTCATGGGAGCGATTAATGGGGTGGGTTCACGGGCCTGAAAATGTGCGTTTTCCGATTTTTTGTTCTGTATGCGAACTCTTGGAAACTTATTCCTCTGAATCTGGTAAGTCAACACCTTTTTTGGAATCGCTGGCAAAAAACCAAGGCCGGGGAATGCCGGGAGTTCATTACAAACGCGTGTCCGGCGTGACGCAAAACAGCCTTACATTCTCTATCCGTGCTCCCCGTGCTGCAACAGCGGCCAGGCTATCAAATCCGTGGTCCATTCTCATTTTCCTATTTTCCGGCCGTGGCAGAAATCCGTCCGAGGAAGACACGGACGCGGGGTATCTCGCTGTGGCCGACATTGATTGCGAACGAGAGAGTCTGATTGTCAAAACTGGCTTTCGGAACCGGCTGGAAGAAGGTCTGCTTTTCCTTGGTCATGACCTGTTCGCCGTTGAGAAAAAATTGGAAAACCACGTTCTCGCCATCGGTCTCCCACTCCCCGCGGAACGTATAATTTTCGTCGGGGGAGATGGCACCGATGGACTCGGTCCTGAGACCGGTCACCGATTTGCACTGAATCGGCTCATCGACAGCGAAGCTGATGCCAAAGAGGACATCGGAAAGGCAGTAAGCATAGTCCTCGCGGGGATCCCATGGCACGTTAATCGATCCGGTGTCCAGGCGGAACCGCCCCTCGACCAGGCGGAAGTTGATCTCATACGATCCGCTGGCGGGAGTCTCAGTCTCAAAAGCACGGGGGCGCACCCTCGTAACCGGGCTGTCGGGGCCCTGGTCGATGAAAAGAGATTGCTCGATGTCCGGGAAGGGATTCGGAGGGGTGGTCGAGGCGTCGGCCACGATCGCCGTTTCGGTTCGAAGAACGAGGGGCGTGCCTTGCGTGCCGTAGGGATCCTTGGAAATTGCTTTCCCCTCGCCGATAAAGCTCCAGTCCAAGGAAAAATCTCCCTCTGCCATGCCAACGCCGCCGCCCAGGCAGAAGGCAACAAAAGCCGCCAGGACAACCTTGGCTGCACGAACCATCCGGAGCGCGGGGGGTGGTCCTGTCTGAGGGCGGTATTCGAACATTGGATCTATATTTCGAACATTTTGCTCCTTCTTGTGCCCGGCAGTCAAGGCGGAAACTCCCGGCAGAGCCGGGGGTTCTCCTCGTGGACGCGAGAAGATTTTGCTGCGCAACATGGGGAGTCCGATTTTTTAAACGTCGATGCATGATTGTGATTTGTAGTCTTTTGCGATGCAGCCAAAAAATATCTTGTCCCTGTTTGGAACGCCGGTTAAGGGAACACCCGTAGGAAGTTCGAATTTCAATACCAAGTGCGAAAAGCGCACGCCATAGCCCACCCTGCTCTCCATCCCATGAGTAAAGTTTTTTCCGATGCGAACTCCGCACTGGCGGGCCTCCTTCGCAACAACCTCACCATCGCAGCGGGCGGGTTTGGTCTGTGCGGCATTCCCGAGAACCTGATTGCTGCGCTTCGCGACAGCGGC
>Ga0247841_10005792_pt1 | contig 19648 bp, 24 predicted proteins | sample LaCruzMarch2015__2_FD_192410 | JGI IMG/M metagenome (GOLD analysis project Ga0247841, IMG submission 192410) | Freshwater microbial communities from meromictic Lake La Cruz, Castile-La Mancha, Spain - LaCruzMarch2015_18m | ecosystem: Environmental > Aquatic > Freshwater > Lake | place: Spain... | reverse complement strand
TAACTTTCAGCCGAATTTGGGTCAACGTCTTCTAAGGGTTCATTACTATTTAAGTCTACCCAAGTTTGTGCTTCTACTTCAGCTGAACCGCAGTTACTGCAAACCCAGATTTCTTTCTCTTTTTCAACAAATGGCTCAACAGATTGTATTAAGCGTTTTTCAGTCTCTTTTTCTTCTTCGATAATTTCAACCGGTACAAAATAAGCAGAACTTCCATATTCTTCTATACCAGCCGCATCGTTAATTAAATGACAGCGTTTCTGAAAATCCGGATGATCCATTAAATGTTGTACATCAGGCCATGTGACCGCTACAAACATTTCCACACCTTCATAATCATCAATTTCTTTATTCATAATATGTTAGTATTAAATTTGTGGCAAGAGGAAGACTCGAACTTCCATCATACGGGAATGTTTGACCCGCTGCTCCGCCAGTTGAGCTATCTTGCCTGCACTTTAATGTGCTTTAAAATTATAAAGTGGCTTAAGTGTATCTATTACCACTACCGTATCTGTAATTGCTGCTTTTATCTCTTCGATAGACTTATATGCCTGTGGAGCTTCGTCTATAGTACTGTGTCCTACAGAAGTGGAAAAAACGTTTTGCATTGATTCTTCAAACTCTTCCATGCTTATAACCTCTTTTGCCTTGCTTCTACTCATTAGTCTACCAGCTCCGTGTGGTGCTGAATAGTTCCAGTCTGCATTTCCTTTACCGATACATAGTAAAGAACCGTCACGCATGTTGATTGGTATAAGTAGAATCTCACCATCCTCAGCACTAACAGCACCTTTTCTTAGAATCTTACGACTAAAGTCAATATAGTTATGTATTGTCTCAAGCCGTTTAACTTCTTGCAAACCAGTCTCTACAAGTATGATCTCAGCTATTGTCTCACGATTTAATGTAGCAAATTTCTGAACAATTGCCATATCGTTCATGTAATCGGCGAAATCGTTACCTGTTAAGAAGGCTAGCTCTTTATCAATCGTAGGTAGCTTTACCTTCTTAATCTCGACTGCTATCTCCTTTGATCTACCTTCTGCTTTTAGTTTATCAATAACAGCTTTGATAATTTCTTTCTTTTCATCAATATTGTTAAACGCTTTGTCTTGATAATACTTACAAGTATCTCCACCTAGTTTTCTACTGCCAGAGTGAATAATAAGATACAGAGTACTTGTTTGTTCAGATTTACTAACTTCAATAAAGTGATTACCACCACCGAGAGAGCCTATAGAGAACAATGCACGTTCTAAATTAACATGCTTTTGACAACGTAAGCTTGTAAAGTCAAAGTTCTTTACAGACTTTTCGTGCGTATTGAACCCACAGGGTACGTTGGCATTAATTATTTCATCTAACCAAGCTAAATCAATATCTTTTTCTCTTAGTTCAACGGTTAACATACCACAACCGATATCCATACCGACTAAGTTTGGTGTAATCTTATCTGTTATAACCATTGTTGTACCAACAGTACAACCTTTACCAGCATGAGCGTCAGGCATAATCCTTATCTTGCTTGTCTCGTATGCCTCAAAGTTTATTAGCCTCTTAATCTGTTCATAGGCTTCGTTCTCAAACGTTTCTGCAAATATCAGCGTTTCAATACCTTTGTTATTCTTTAGTGTTTTCATAATACGTATTGTTAAAGTTTGTAAGAAAAGCAGGAGTCAAACCTGCACTACCGCCTACCGTAGATGTCTATAGTCTCGGCATCTCCCGCCTACGGGCTTGTGTAAACTATAGATTGTGTGAGTCAAATCCTCACTATTTTCTTAACCAATAAAGGAGAAAGCAGGATTTTGTTAGTTTCACGTATAGCACGATTTTAACATTACCTGCACGTGTACAGTTCCTTAAGCAACTTGTGGTTACTTATCTAGCATGACAGTACACTTTCCGACTAGAATGGTGCGTCTGATTTCGCCATTTCTCCTTATGTTTTAATAAAGAATCTCCTGTCCGATTTTCAGCGAAACGGTTGTTTGAGGCATTGTCCTCTGTATCGCTGATGTGAATAATTCTTTCCGTCTTTACAACTAACAACGACTGCTGAATCAGTCACATTCACCGTTCGATCTGTAGTTGGCTACAAATGTACTGAGGCTGCCGTCTTCTGCTGCGACACACATGTGGTTAGTCTTCAAGCAGGAGATTCTTTAGAGTTTAGTCCTTCATCCGATAATCCAAATGCAGAGCCGAGTGACTTTTGCTGCGCCTATTTCTTGTGTAAACACAATACTTTAGTTGGAGGTACTGAGTGCTTAGGATCGCAGTGTTCGTTATCGTTAAATTCGAGTGAAGGACTTGTGGGGAATAGAGGGCTAGAACCTCTGACCTTGTAGAGAATCTGTTTAACGGTTGACATGTCTAACTGTTTCACACTCTTTGCTCTGACCAATTGAGCTAACTCCCCGGTTGTAGCTCTTTATGCGCTACGTACTATTGTATGACGAGCAAGAAACTCTTCTTCAATAGTAATAGCATTGTTTACAAGCTTCAAGCGTTTTTTAAGACCTTTTTCATCTCTTGAATACCAATAATTCCTTTGTCTATCTATTTTAATACCAAATCTGAATAGTAGAGGACGTTGCTTGTATAGAGAATGCAGTTCTTTTAGTTTACACGTTGTAAATGCTGCACAAATGCAGAGGCCTCCTGAGTAGAGCGAAATTTCTAAACGCTCGATTATCATATCTCTCATTACTTTATAACACTTAAGATGCGCTCTTGCTCTTTCAATTTTCTGTTCAGTAGTCATATATAATAGAATAAAGTGTTAATCTATAATGCAATCAATCCCGGTCACTCACAAAGCGGGTATTTTTAACCACGAACAACTTCTTATGAGCGAGAAATTTTCTTATCTATAAAGAACAATACGTGAATGATTCGATTGTTTGCATTATGCTATTCCAGTACCAGCGTGTACTGTTTATCAGTTGCTGTAGCTAATCGCCAGCAGTAATTTACCATTCCCATCGGACCTTTCTTTACTGTGTTTGTCTTAATAAGCTCTCCATCAGCAGTAAGACAGGTAATAGCACGTCGGATTGATGTGATAGGTGTATTGTCAGGAATCAAACTGTTTGCCAGCAAGTAATGATGCACTTCTGCTGGTGTAAACAGTTGTCCTTTATAGATAGTAAAAAACTGAAGTATAATATCACTCTGTTTATTAGAACGTTTTTTAGCCTCTTTAAGTTCTTCACCGTCAAGACTGATTGTATTAAAGAAATTTCCTTCGTTCATGTGCTTATTCCCATTTTAAATTTCTCATGAATGTGCTTTTGCTTACGTATGGCTTTAAGCCAACTGCGTGCTGTAGGGCGACGAGCAAATACTCTACGTCCTGTAAACTCAGGAGTGCACCACAGCTTTTCGGATGTCGCTTGAGCAGAGACATAGACTTTAAGTCCTGCTGACTCAGCGTATAGATAGTAGCTCATTTCACTGCTTTTTAGAAGTAGTAGGATCAGTATATCTATTCTCTCTTCTGTCGTTTTCTTTAATAATCTTAAAGTCAGGTTGATGATAGCAATAATCTTTCAACTGATCTCCAAGAGTTATCAAACCGACACCAATGATACTGTTGATTTCAACAGCAGCATCAATGACGTCTGTAATAGTTAATCCTTTCTTAAGGATCAGCTTTTTAATTTCTTTCTGTTCCATACGATTAATTATAAATAATGTTCGGCACACGTCCGACAAGTCCTTGGCTTTGGGGTTCTATATCTACAGCAACAACTGTTTTACTATCTGTGGAAATATATAGTACAACTGTACCCGGACCTTCTAAAGCAGCTATAGGCATCTCTTCGATATATAGTATGAACTTTCCTAAAGGTGCTTCTATTTCGATGGGAGGAGCGATCTCTCTGTCTCTGAACAAGAACTTGAGTTTTTTGTACTTTCCTGACATTTGAACTGGATTTTATTCTGCGTTAATAAACTGCGTAAAGTTAAGAATTTTTCAACATCATGCGTAATTAGTATACAAGGCTGTTCGATTGTGATAGTAAAGACTTTCTTTTCTTTAACACCACCAACAGCCTTAGTATTAGCTTCATCCCATATCAATCCGGGTATCGAACTCATATACTTTCAATATTAGCGTTGTACCACTCTAAGGACTTAATCCTTACTTGGTCTCCAACTTTGTGTTTCATGGTTTTGCTTGTTTGGAATTATTAAAAATGTCTTGTTTGATAATAGTGTTATTAGAAAGAGTAATTGTTAGTAAATGTCTTCACTGTGAAGCTCCTTTGGTATTTGCTGCGGTATCTGTTTTGCATGCAACGCAATCCAAAAAGCTTCTTTACGATTCACGAATTTGTTATCAGAAGTCAGAAAGCCCTGAGTGTACTCAAAGCTTTTCATAGTTTTCCCCGTAAGGATGTTGACTGTAGTAATACAGTTAAGGTGTCTTAATCCACAAATCACGTAACCATTAGAGATGTTTCTTGGTTGATGCGCATAAGGAGGAATCCTACCATCTTGTATCCAGATAGCAGCACAGATGATTCTGTGTTGCTTGCTTTTATACTTTGTCATATCAGCAAGGCTATCGGGATATCATAAATCGGAATTGTCTGACTACAGCCATATCCGATTTCTTATTGGCAACATTAATGATCTTCATAACGATCTGATCAGGTTGTTCACACCATCCTTTTACTATTAAGCAACTTCCGTTAGTAGATATCTCCTGATGTTCTGTAATAGTAATGTTTGCACCAACTGTTATTGGAAATGGTGCGTTTATAATCAGAGTATCATTACCATTGTTATTGATCTGTGGTAAAGTGATAGTCTTAGAAAAAGCGTATACGTAATTAAGCGTGTCTAACTTAATTGTACCATCGCTAGTAACAACTAAGTTATGAACAGGTTGGGTATGATCATACTGTTGAAGCAGTTCTAGTACAAGAGGATCGCAACCTGCCGGTGGAGTTATTATAGTCTGTGCAGCTAACAATAAAGAAGATAACAACATTGTGAATATTAAAGAGATTCTTTTTAAAGCTTTCATATTTTAAAATTCAGATTTAAGTATACAGTTGTATTTTAAGCAAATATTTTGTGTGTGAGCCATAGTAAACCCCACACAAATGTGATCACGAATGTCATTGAAAATAACTTTCCAATTGCTTCTCCTATCATACTGTTGAAGCTTTCTGTTTTTGCCTCACTGTATACTGTTCTATGCCAGATTAGTGAAATAAGCATCAATAAAGCAAACATTTGCAACAGGGTTATCCATTCAAGAGAAGCTATGTTATAAAGCTTGATTGTGTATATAACAACATATGCTTCGTAGAAGGCTAATAATGTTGCAGAACATATGATAATAAAAAGAGCAAATATTTTTCCTAAGGTTTTTATGTTTAATGTTTTATAGCGTTTGTTGTTTAATTGTATAGCTAAAGTAAACAAAAATCGGCGAGCTTGTCTTGTACGCAACTACCAGCTTTGCCAGTTAGAAGCAACACCGACTTTAAGGTAGTCCAAGTCGTTGTACCGGATGATAACGCCATCCTAATACAGAGGTTGTTTCAGACTCGCCGATTTCTGTTTTCAATAGTTAATAGTTAATAATGTCGAACACCATCCAATGTAAGGTGTTTAGTATAATTGCTGCGAGCAGAAAAGAATGCACAATGCAGGCGTCCACAATAACGAACTTCCATATTCTGTGTTGTCATTTTCTCGGCGAACTCTTTCTTAGTCAGCCGGTTTGCTTTCAGATTTAACTGGGATACAGTGCTATCCGAAGTATAACGAATTGATTTTTTACGTGGCATTGTTTTTATATTTGTATCATGTGCATAATCTCTTGATTCATAGCTGCGTTAAATACTTCTTCCGCAGTCTTTGGCTCTTGGGTTTGAACATCAGTACCTGTCAGAAAAGCAAGTATTGACGGATCGTAACCACTGAAGTAAAAGATGTTTTCAGCAGGCCCGTAAGTTTCAAACTTCTGCCCCGAGTCCGGTCCGTAGAAAGTATTAGGAATATTCCAGAGGATGATTTTGAAATTACGTAAGTAACTCTCTGAGAATCCTGCATTTTTCAGTATAGTAAGAGTTGTCTGAACGTTAGTCATACCAATCTGAGCTTTATCAAACTCTCCGTCTGAAATACAAAGTATTCCGGTTGGAAAATCAGATTCGGGAATATTGTTATCGTTCTTTAGTCGTGCAAATAATATCGGGATAGCTAAGAAGTTAGTACCACCGGAATAAGAACGTGAATGATTTAACCATTTTTCAACAAGCGTTTTACCTATCCAAGTCTTCATAATAGCCTTGTTACTGAACTCTATAAAAGCGTTTGTAAAATAACCAGACAGAAATTCGCTGAAATAGATAGCAAACGACTTGGCTATTTCCCATGATGGTACTTTGGTTCCATATGCCTGTAAATCCATAGAACTCGATACATCGACAGCTACGATCAGTCCACTTTGAGTCTTAGCATTCTTTTTTGCTGTTTCTATCAGAGTATCAAACTGTTTGTTTATTGTGTGGACAAGATAGGGCTTCATGTTTTGTGCTATCCTGCTTGTTAACTCATGTATGTAGCCAGTGAATTTTGCAATAGGTTGTGTCATAATCCAAGCTGTGTATTTATCTTCAAGGTGCTGATTGGCTAAGAACTTAGAGGATACAAGCAGCATAAGCGCTCGTCCATGAATAGTACTAAAGTCAATCTGTTCCATAAGCTTCTTACTGATAAGCTTTTGCCATTCGTGTGCAGTACCAGCAGTTTTTAATTGGCGGTATTGCTTGTAGTTTTCAGTTTTCCCCGTATGCCCACAAATAAGTGAACTGAGCCATTTGCCAATTATAGTATTAGCCTGTGATTCAATAGTCGTGCATTTGCTTCGTGGTTTAATCTGAGGCATATACTTTTTTATCAGATTGGTGGTATGGGAATTTTCTAACCCGGCAAGCAACAAGGTTCCAAACTTGTTCCAATCGAGTTTACGATTATTCCACCCGTTGTAGATCAGATCATGTTGCAGCATTAAGAAGATGTCTTTCCAGCTTGCGATGCTGATATACAACTTGATGTTCTTCCAGAATGTGTCCGGATGATTAACATGCAGCCAGATCATTCTCATAATACCTTCGTATTTCAGACCTGCTCCTCTCTGAACAGTATTGGTACGAACACCGTCAAACAGGCTTACTGTACGTGTTATCATCCGGATAAAGAACGCGAAGCATACCGCAAGCATTGGACTGATTGACCAAAGAAGTTGACAATCTGTCGAGATTTCAGCAAACGAACGGCGTTGCTTGAATTTACCAATCGTACCAAACTGGTCTACGAAAGGATTTCCTGTAGTGCTGTACTTCAAGGCATCGTTACCGCTGCGTGTTTCAGCAGACTTTTTCATTCCTTCTAAAACAAACGAGTTACCGCCGAACATACCATGCTGGCTCTTGCCAGTCGTATCAGTTTTAGCTGGTACGTCAAATAATTGTGATTTCTTTTCTGTGAACATTGTGTGAAATTGATTAAAAGGTTTGATTATTTAAAATTAGTTGATAATCAATAAAAACAGGGGACAAGTTCACAACTTCAGTTTACGAGACTGCTTGTTTTTTGAATTTGCTGTTTGCCCCCTTGTTACAGGATTGCATTGTTTTAGCGTTTTCTGGCGTACTGCCGTTATACGACTAGCCGGATTTGAACCGTACTTCCAGAACCATAGCGTTATTTGTAGTTGCTGTTGCAATCCTTGTCAGGTTACTATTTGTTTACGCACATAAGCATAGTTTTTAAGTTGCTGTTAGTAACCTTGTACAGAAGCCTGTTTGGTTGCATCCTAAAGCAAGGTTGGTTGAATTTGCTGTAAGGCTTCTTATAATTGTTTATTTTTGACCTTCGTGTTCAGAAGGCAGTGTTTCATTCTGTTTTTCATCGGCTTCGACAGCTTTTAGTAACTCTTCTGTAAAGTCCTGTAACATAGTTACTATTCTTGATTCTGTCGCAAGGCTTGTATTTATCATTTTAAGTCTTTTCAGCTGAGTAGAATACATCTTCAGCTTAGTTATCTTATTCTTTAAAAAGGTTGTAACATTTGACATGATTTCAGTTGTTAGTAATAGTTAATAATCAAGCTATCAGCTCTGACCGGCAGAAACTGATAGCTTGTAATTAATGTAATAACTGGTTTACCTGTCCAGTTCGTCGGCAGTGCCGATTGTCGAATGTTCATCAACGAGAACATCGTTTACACCTGATGGTGAAGGTTGTCCACGGAATCTCGGTGGAAGCTCACGTGTTGACCCGACTGGTTTGTGTCCAGCGTTCAGAAACACTGTTTCCAGTGCAAAAGGATCAACAACTTTCTGCCCGAGTTCATCGGTCTTGGTCATTTCGTGACCAAAGACAGCGATGGTGTAACGGTCAACCATTCGTGTTCCATTTGCTGATGTGATCTCGAATGGTTCTACGATTTTGGTTACAACTTCACCTGAAATGATTGCCTGTTTTGCAACAGACTCTTTCAGGTTGGCAAGAGGAATCCTCCATGTCGGACGTCCGAGAGCGTCAAACTGCTCGGATATGATCCGGGTATGATACTGGCTTACAGGGTTATCTGCGTCCTGTACTTGCAGAATGAGAAAACGTCTTCCGTCTTTTGTCTTGTTAAACAAGCCATCTTCGGTTTTTGGGGTCGTCGGATTGTTCGACAAGCCCAATTTGATTAATTTTAAGCTCATAGTAATTGGTATAAGTAATAGGTTAATAATAATAAGTAAATTGTAAAAGGTAAATTGGCTGATAGCCGGTCATAGATATCAGCTTTAAGGAGTCCGTCTCGAAAGACGTGTTTGAAAGTCTATTGGTATAGTCATACGTAGATCAATTCGCTAAGATTTACAGCATCTCTACTGTTGCATGATTTTATACTCTGCACAAATGCCATTCTCATTTAAATGGTCATTGCCCCACATGCTTGTCAAGGATTTTAACCTTAAAGACCCTGCCGACATAACTCATCGGGCAGGGTAGATGCGATTCAACGCAGCAATCTCACAAACTGCGTTGTGGGAATCGCTCAATCGAATAGCTTGATTTTACTGTTTAGCCATAAGGCACGGACAAGGAACGTAATACCTATTATTACTGGAATACTTGTCGCAACGTGAATAACAAGAAAAGACAATGCAGCTCCTATCATAATAAGCGATTCGCCAATTATGATATAACGATCAATGGTTTTCATAACTAACTCTCTTTATAGTAGATCAGACCAAAGATCATCATAGTGATACCTGCTGCTGATATGAACAACAAGGAACCAATGTTATAACACATGGTTAGTGTCATACCTGTAATTGCTATCATTAGTCCTATAAAGAATAATAGTAAAGGTTTGAAGTTTTTCATAATAGTGAGATTAAAAGTGTGTATGTTAAAGCGTTAATAATCAAAAAGTAAACTCGTTATTCACTGTATGTAAATACAATCTTCCCTCTTTTACAAGAGAGTGCTCCAACAATAAAACTTGCGGTCTTGCCGTCAGGTTGAGCACGACGAGTTTATTCCACGAGGCCTTAGTTTCGGGGAATTATAAGTTTGTCTGAGTCAGGTATATCAGACTACCAGCTTAGCCATCCAGCTATCTATAGTTGGCTATAGATAAGGAATGCTGTATTTGTTAGATAGAAAGGAGACTATCTATGTGTATTATGAGAGGTTTAACAAGAGGTTTAAAACGGTGAATAAAAAGCGATGAAGAGTGATGATTATGTTAAATAGGATGGTTCTGAAATGAGAGGGTGAGGTAGGGATGACAACGGGGTCGTTCTAACTCTTTCATACTCAATGACTTACGATGAATAGAGTTCTAATCGTCAATCGCTTGAGTCGCACTATTTGAACAATCAATTTAAGCAAACGTATGACATTTTGTCATGTTATTCTGCCTGTCAATCTGTCAGTATCAACCTGACATTTTGTCATATCAAATCAACACCATATTATAATGGTATCGTTTCAAAAGAATGACCGAGTTAGGCGTATCGGTCTACCAACTTGCACGGCGGACTCAACTGCTTATCACAGTTCCGGAAGTTCGCCCCGGACTCCATGGTAAGCAAGTGTTGTATCTCAATCTCACAACTAAAATGATGAATCATTAACTAACCCGTCGGGTTTATGACTTCCGACAGGTCAGTTAATCAGTATTATATAAACCAAAGACTTCTAACAGATAACGGTCTTCTTTACCAGCCACCGTAAGGATATGTGCAGTGTACACAACTCAAACTATCTGCGGCGAACGAATAAAAGGATTCGCGCGCGCGTATAGTATAGAGTATTGTATGTACAAACATATCTGTTAATTGTCTTCAGAGAGAGACAATATGAATAGATAAATGAATAATGTTAGATGATAGATAACGGAGTTAGGTGCGGCTGCGCCGCTGAAAGAAAGAGCAGCATAGCGCTGCTCAATCTGTACTATACCTCAACAAGTTCGTTCTTGTAGTACAAGCCTGTTGCCTCAAGTGGCTGTTGACCTGCATAGTACGGGGTATCCTGACTCTCTGTTACGATAGTCACGTCCTCGAATATAGTGCCAACAGCATGTTCCTTGTTGCACCACTGTTTGTGGGTGCGAACATAGATAGACCCAAGACCTCCTACGGTCTCAAAGGTCGTCAAGAAGTTGCCAGTTGTTTCACTCTTAACAACGGCAGTGACAATGACGGATTTCTTCGACATAATGTGAGATTGACAGGGGCGTGGTTCTCCCCCGGCAAAAGTTAGTCGGGGTTAGGAGATAGTCATGTCATTCAATCGTTTTTTAGAAAAATATTTTTTTGAAATAATTGTTGCATTAACATCAAAATTAGAACAGTCAATACTATTCTTAAACAGGTCGTTCAAGCAATTTTTTAAAAATTAAATTTTTGAACCCTTCTCACAATAGCTAGACTTAGTATCAGCGTTAAACAGTTCCTTCATAATTTCCAGAAAATTTTTATAAAAATTTATCAACAACCTCATAACTTTCAACCAGCAATTACGTCACGTTCATAATTACGCAATGTCCAGCACAGCCGTCTGTAAACAACGTATCAAAATTACACTTTGTTAATCTTCACCAAACAACTAAAAATACTTTCCATATCTCTGATTCTCAACATCTTGCAAACGAAAATAATCTCCAAAAAACTTGACATTGACCAAAAAATGTCGTATCTTCGTACTCCTTTCTCAAACAAAAATATCCAATTACCCACTAAAACCTCCACAAATGATTGATAACCAATTGTTTACAGTTCAACCTTGCTTTTCTCAAGCAATCGTTGATGGTATAACTGCGTATGTATATACCAAAGATTCCTTAAGGCAAGAGAATAAGGATACAACTGAAGATGTCTATGAGAGACTGGCACAACAACTTGATCTCAAGGACAACATCTGCTTGTCACCTATAGGCAGTCTCGATGGCTGGAATCAGTCGTACTATGTCAAACAGCTAAATGGAAACCTTCATCCACTACTCGAAAAAATAGACTTTGCTCAACACATGATCTTCTTAAGAATCGATAAATCAGTATTTAACAACGATTTTCCTAATCGTCCAAACACATCTCAAAAATTAACAACCGGCATTTTCCAAGTATTTGATACCCCTATCAAAATAGCGCCAACTTTCTGAGTATCAACACCGCGATACAACACAATCAAACTGCATATTTCATTAGGTCAATAACTTACATACAATTTACCATTACAGAAACGCTGTAACTTGCTGATCCTGTATATGTCAATAAAACATTCAACCATACAGCCTCTCGAAACCCGCGTCAATACAAGCGTTTCCAGTTACAAAGAAAGTAACACAAAGAAATAATATATAATAATATAATAATATAATATACTATACTATCAAACTATAAAACTATCTTCTAAACACAGTCAAACTATTTATGCGTGCCAAGGTACTTCGAGTTAGATGATAGGTTAGATCAACCGAACTATAACGCGCTATCTGAATTGTTGATGCTACTGGGATATCTGAACACAGTATAAGAATTTTTAAAAATAATTACGAAAAAACTTGACACGAGTGTTTTATTGTTGTATATTTGCACCATACAATTTGTAATTTTCAAATTAACATTATTAATCTTTAAGTTGTGAAATTATGGCAAAGGAAGCAGAAAACATTAAAGCAACACAGTCAGGAAATATTCTGACTATCGTTATCGACTTAAGCGCACCGGCAAGGAAGAGCAAGTCGGAAAAGACATTGGTTATTGGCTCGACGAATGGTAATCAACAGGTTGGAGTGACAGGTAATAACGAGCCTATTTACTTGGGAATTAACTGTTTTTACAAACCAGCTAAAAAAGAGTAACATGGGAAAATGTGGTGGTAAGAAAGGTGGCAAAAAGGGAGGTAAGAAGTAAATAATTAATTGGGGAAGAGGTATTTACTATGGTTTACAAAGTCGGAACAGATAAGCAAAGATACTATCATCAGGTGTTAAAGTTGCTGAGAAACTTCAGTCCTTTTAATAAGCTTGTTGATAGAGAACTCGAACTCCTTGCGGAATTACTGTCTCAGAGAGAGAAGATTATCGAGCAAAACGTAACTGATCCAATATTGAGGGAGGCTATATTGTTCAGTTACGAGAAGAAGCAGGAGATTTATACGAAGCTTGGAATGAGTGATGCTTCGTTCAGAAACGCTCTGTCAGGTTTGCGTAAGAAAGGATTTCTCAATAAACATACGATAATCCTGCCAGTATCTTTGCCTTATCTGACTGAGGTAATAGTCAGCTTTGTCGAACCTCAAACAATAGAAAATGTCCAGAGAATCTAAACACTACATACTGGTTGATGATACAAGAGAAGAGCCTTTAAGAGCGGACTTATTAGATTCTGTAGATCGTGCTATTACACCAGAAACTGTTTTTAGAACAAGACCGTTAGAAGAAATATTTAAAGAAGCAGGAGTTTACGTTGAAACACATTTTATGCCTATTCCAGACGATAAGAGAGACTATCTTTGTATAATCAGGTTAATCTGTGACTTAGGTATGTCGAATGAAATAGTGGCTCTTAAGAGAAGAGATGGAAGTATCTGGCGGGTTGACCAAGATACCTTCAAAGCAACGAATAAGAAATACGATCTTGAGGAAGTTCGATTTATTAGGATGGTTAACGAAAAGGATTACAAATAATTACACGTATGGCAATCACTAAAACAGTATTTTTATCCAAGCAGGAAGAGCTTTGTGCCCTTAACGAAGTGCTTGTTCCGATCATAGCCCGGTGGTGCGCTGAAAATAACAGGACGTTTGATGTATTGATTAATGCAGAAGAGCTTTCGTTAAAGATCACTATACCTAACGTTATTACAGGATGAAGAAAGCAGCGACTGTGCAGTTTATAAACTCACTGGCACAGAAACATGGTATAACATACGATCAGGCTGTTGATATCGTGCGTAGTGAGTTTGGATTCACTGTGAATATTATGAGGTCTGGTAGTAAAGCGCTGCTGGATTTTAAGAATGTCATGCTCCCATACTTGGGAAAGTTCACATTTACCAAAAGTCGGCGTAAACAATTGGTATATAAAAACGAACATTGTGGAACTACTGACAATAGAGGACAATCGACTGACAATCAGCCCTCCGATGCTATCAATCAAGGAGTTTAAAGACCTTTGGGAAGCAGATACATCGAGAGGCAAAGAAGAAGTGACCAAACAGCTGTCCTTCATATGGTATATGAGCTGGTGGAAGTCGCCGTATATCGGTTATGATGAGAAAGTTCGTGAACAAAAGGTCAAAATTGACATCTTGGGTAGTAAAGATTACCCTCTCTCGCCTGTTTTGATCATAGCTTTACGAAAATACAACGAATTATTGCTTAATGCGTCACCTTCACTTGGCTTTTTGCGTGATGCGCAAGAGGCTGTGCAGAAAATACGTGACTTTTTCCGTACTGTTAACCTCAAAGCTGATGAAAAAGGTGTTAAAATGACTACTTTACTCAGATCATTGTCTGCTGCTGATGGTATAATCAAAGGTTTGGCTGCTCTGGAAGCTAAAGTCGAGCAGGAAACAGTTACAGTCGGTCGTGTACGTGGTGGAGGAACAGTAGGAATGAGAGAAGAACCAAGAGAAAGGAGGAAGTATTGAGACTAAAGAAGCTTCTGGCCAAAGATGATCGTTTTATCTCGCACTGCACTGCTAAATATAACTCACACGAAGTCTTTATTATGGAAAAACATGGTACGGCTTTCTGCGAATTATATTGGTGGGATGAAGATAGAAGTGTTATTTATATTAAATTATTGAGTGTGGATAAATGGTGTAGACGCAGACACTTAGGTACTTCTTTATTGAAATTATGCGAACAAATAGGCATTGAAATAGGTTCAGTAATAGCTTGTTTGACAGTTAAGAAACATACGTGGGTGCACACATGGTATAAGCGTAAAGGCTATAAAGATACTGAAACCAATTATCAGGATAGGACTTTTATGGATATGAAAAAATATTTATCGAAAGGAGAAAGTACTAATGAGTAGTCATTGTTCAAGATATCCCGGTTGCGGTTGTAGTAGTGTAATAGGAACAAAGTGTCATTTGAAAGACGATGATTCACGTCTTAAGGATAAGGAACCTGAATTTAGTGAAGAGGTTGAGAAACGTAAGGTTGAAGAACTCGATAAGTATAACAGCGTAGACGGACATCATGTAAAACGAAGAAAACCAACAAACTATACTCTCCCGAAGAAGAAGCGTGTAAAAGTTAAAAGACACTGATGGATAAGTTTCAACTTACTTGCGATATTCGTATTGTAGAAGTTTGTATCTATACTACTAAGTGGAGAATGCACGCAGCCAGTCTGCATTATCAGAAGATTGGTCTTATAAGTGAATCTACACATGGTTGTGATGGTAAGTGTTATCGCTGGTATATCGAACCGAAGACTAAGAAAGGAACAGTCGCGCTGATATTTTTATCGTGGGACACACTAAACATGGAAGTTCTATCTCACGAATTGAATCACGCTGCTGTTCATCTATGGACTTACGATGAAGAGAAGAGAGAATTAAGTTGTAGCAACGACGAAGACTTATGTTACTACCAGTCTGATATGCTTTGTGAGTTATTGTCTATGTTTACCAAAGAGCAACAATTCAAGCTTTTAAAGATACTATAAAGTGCTTCAAGTAGTTCATTCAGATATTCAAATTATACAGGAACACGAAATGCCTGTCGCTATTGAATGGGCTAAAGAGAATCCTCTGATTAACAATCCTATTCGTAATACTAATCACCAATATCTTAAATTTCTTAATAGTCGTCTCTTTAGTGAAGAAGCACTTCACTTTATGAAATACGGCTATTATACCAATGCTAAATTTGGTACTAAGGACTACAATGATTATTGGGATGAACAGGAGACTCGCATACTTGAAGGCTATTCGGTAGGCGGTGTACGTATTCCCGGACGTTATTATTACTTCCTGAACTTCGGTCAGATGAAGGCGAGACCGATTGATCCTCATACCGGAATGGAGTCTAAGACAAGAAAGATTATTACTTTTCCGCGCTTTCTTGACCATCAATACTATTTCTTTCTTGAGCTCGAAGAATGCTTTGCAGAAGGTCCACACAAGAACAAACCAATGCAAGGCATATGTGTTTTTAAATCTCGCCGGAAGGGTTATACGTATTTAATAGCCGTAGGTGTAATAAACTATAATTTTAATTTTGTACCTGCTTCGATGAGTGTGCTTGCAGCATATCAGAAAGACTTCTATAAAGTAACTCTTGACGGTGTTCATTTCACACTCAATCACATCAACAAACGTACTGATTTTGCTAAACGTAGAGATAAGCTTGATCAAAGAGAGCATATACGCGCAAGTTATACCAGTAAGAACGAACTTGGTATGGACATCGAGAGTGGGTATATGAGCGAAATGCGAGCTTTATCGTTTAAGGATGATGCCTTCAAATCAATCGGTGAGAGCTGCTATACCCTCTGTATAGAGGAAGCAGGACAGTTTCCCGGTATGTTAAGTGCACTTACAGTCGCTGAACCAACCTATCGTGATGGTGATGTGATGACTGGTATTCCTATTATCTATGGTTCCGCTGGTAGTACAGGTGCTGTCGCTGATCTTGAGGAAGTCTTTTATCATCCTGAACCTTATGGTTTAAAAGCATATGAGAACATCTATGATGAGAATGCGACTGGTAATTGTGGTTGGTTCATAGATGATATGTGGTACTATCCCGGTAAGGAAAGTAAGACAGGTACTCACTACATGGTCGATGCTCAGGGCAATAGTATGAGAGACTTGGCTGAAGGTTCTATTGATAAGAAGCGAGCATTGCGTAAGACTGGTAGTAAAGCTGCTTATAATTTGTTTGTTACACAACAGCCAAAACAACCGAATGAAGGATTCTTAAAATCAGAAGGGACTATCTTTGATACAGTTGCTGCCAAAGCTCGACTTGCTGAGATACTTACCAATCCCAATTACTTTGAGAAGAAAACTATTTGTGCCAAGATGGGTATTGATACTAACGGTAACATATCTTGGGCACTCGATACGCATAACTTTCCCATACACGAGTTTCCATTGAAGGATAACAAAGATAAGATTGGCGTTATCGAAGTTTTTGAGATGCCTGTTCGTGGACCTGATGGTAAAATACCTATACTTCGATATATAGCAGGTATAGATAGTTACGATGATGATGCTTCGGACACGCGTTCCGTAGGCAGTTGTATAGTGCTTGATCGCTGGACTGACAGGATCGTTGCTATCTATAAAGGCCGTCCGGATACTACAACGTTCTATGAACAGTGTCGCAGACTGTTGCTTTTCTATAACGCTACGGCTAACTATGAACGTAGGAACAAGAGTATTCTGATTCACTTTAAGAGTAAGAACTGCTTGCATCTTATGTGTGATGAGCCTGAAACACTTAAAGATAAAGGTATAAGCAAGGCTAATACTACAGGCAACAATGCTAAAGGGACGTATCCGTCTATCCCGGTACAGAATCATGGTAACTCTTTAATGAATGCTTTCTTGGATTCCAAGCCTTACGATGTTGATACGGAGAATCCTGAGAGTGGTAAAGAAGTCAATGTTGTTGAAGTTACTAACATGATGAGACTTAGACCAGTCAGTTTACTTCGGGAAATCATTTACTGGTCGCCTGATCCTAAGAAGAATTTTGACGATGTTGATGCGTTCCGTATGCTAATGATTTATCGTGAAGATTTAGCTAAGTATGAGGTACACAGGCAGATCAGGGAGAAGGATATGGCGGAAGACTCTTTCTTTGATCGGATGAGACAGAAGAAATATAAGGTTCATGCTTATCCAATAGGTCATGGAAGAATCGCTATAGACAGACGAAATAATTAATAGCTATTCATTGACTTCGTTAAAATTAAATGTTATATTTGTAAACTCCAAAATTATAAACTGTCCTACCAATGGTTACACTTTTTCCAGTTCAAAAGAAGTATACAGCACAAAAAGGCGATGACTTCTATAAAGATTGTACCGACGCTTTACTGCGTGTGGTAGACTTTGAAGATAATTCCGGACTCCGGGCTTCCATGTATGAGAAGCAGATCAACAATGATCTTGCCAATAACATACTACATGAAGAAGACATGGAAACAATTATGAATCCTTGGAAGTTGCAGGGTTATGACTTTCCTCTTGAGGTACGCAACTATCCTATTCTTAAAGGCAAGATTGATTTGTTGGTAGGTGAAGAAATCAAGCGAAGGTTTGATTATAAAGTAATGGTACGCAACCCGGAAGCCGTCTCAGAGAAGCAACGGATGGTTATGGATCGTTACTTTGAAATCTTTACTAAGAACCTTAAAGCTCAAACTATTGATGAAGCGAAGTTTAAAGAAGAGCTACGGGAACTTGACAAGTGGAAGATGTTTGAAGCGCAGGATGCTCGTGAGAAGGTTGCTACTGATGTACTTGCTTATCAATATGATTTTCTTGGTGTTAAGGCTAAGTGCAACATGGGTTATGAGAACAGCCTGATCATGGGAGAGGAAATCTACGGTATTGACTTCGTTGCTAAAGAACTTGATCTTCAACGATATAACCCACTTGGTTTTTACACAATACGTTCGTCTTCCACGCCATATATCGAAGATGGAAGTGCATTCGTTGTCATGTCTTACAAACCTCTTTCCGAACTAATCGATAAGTACTTCGATGATCTTATTCCGGACCAGATTGACACGCTTGAAAAAGCACAATCGCTCAATTCCAATGCGAGACATTCGATGTTTAACGGTTTAACGGTTCCAAGTAATTACGCAGCATTGGAATTTGATGCTGATATTCAGGTTCTTCCAGATAGTTCCTTTACTAATGCCTTTGGTGGTGGATTTGATGAGAGTGGTAATATACGGGAATGCCGGGTTGTATGGGCTTCGTGGCGTCCGGTACTCAAAATCACTTACTTTGATGAATATGGAATACAACAAGAGAAGATTGTTGATGAGAATTATCCTATTAACAAGGAAGCCGGCGAGACAGCAAAAACTCTTTGGGTAAAGGAGTGGCTACAGACAGTCAAGCTTGGGGAAGATATTTATATTAAAAAACAACCGTTCCCGCGTATCGGAACCAGTATCAACAACCCTTCCAAGTGTTTGTCTCCATTCGTAGGAACCGCTTATACTATTGGAGATAACAAAGCAATGTCCTTATTCTCCTACGCACGTCCTTATCAGTACATCTTCAATAACACGATGCACCGTACCGAGAGATTCGTAGTGAACTCACATGGCTCAGTTGCCCCCCTACCTCTCCATCTGATACCGGATGGTTGGGATATGGATAAATGGTTATACTATTTTTCCTACATGAACCTCTACGCTTACGATATGTTCAAAGAAGGTAACAAAGGCATAGCTACAGGTAAAGTTGCAGGAAACATGCAGCAGTTAAGCATGGGTAATATGAACTTTAATAACTCCGAAGCAGTCCAGCAAAACATTCTTTTTCTCAATCTTATAAAGAGCCAGATCGACGAGATCACCGGCGTCTCTGCACAACGGCAAGGGCAGATTCAAAATCGTGAAACAGTCGGTGGTGTAGAACGTTCGGTTGTTCAATCCTCTCTTATTACCGAGAAGCTATTTAATCTGCATGAAGGTACAAAGCTACGGTTGCTCACATTGATTCTCGAAGCGTCGAAGTTCGCGTGGCGTTATGAGAAAGTTAAACGCCAGATTATTCTTGGCGACATGAGTTCGATCATTCTTGATTTCGACGGAGAAGAGTTTGCAGCAGCAGAGTACGGTCTGTTTATCTCCGATTCAAGTTCAGACATGGAACTCTTTAAGTATCTCAAAGACTTAGCCGGTCCTGCTCTTCAAGCAAAAATGATTAAGTTCTCTGACATCATGGCTATAGGGATGACTAATAGTCCGTCAAGCATAAAGCGTAGAATTGAGTTTGGTGAGAAACAAGCGGAAGAACTTGCGTCACAACAATTTAAAATGCAACAGGATCAGCTCAAAGCACAATTTGATAAAGAACAGGTTAGTGAAGACATTATCAACGAGCTTAA